>PVML01016910.1_pt1 | contig 294862 bp, 275 predicted proteins | sample 1853371 | NCBI WGS metagenome assembly PVML01 (sample SAMN08533508, study PRJNA380276) | Human gut metagenome, whole genome shotgun sequencing project. | isolation source: participant 1, chromium library | host: Homo sapiens | collected 2017 | reverse complement strand
TAACTATGGGAAACTCCATTTTCCCATTTAGAAACCGCCTGATTGGTAATATCTAATAGTTCGGCAAGCTGTATTTGTGTTAGACTTTTTTCTTTTCTACACTGTGCAATAAATGCACCTATTTTTTTCTGATCCATAAAACAAATCTCCTTTATACTATATTTGACCTCAGTATATCAAATAGAGAATTTATTTGGAACATACTAAGCGTTGAAGGGAGTCTCAACGTTGAGTTGAATAGATATGAATTTGCGATAATCATTCTACCATACCGTTATAAATAAATCATCTCATGCAAAACGATTTCTTCTGCCCGATTGCGAATGTTATTGCAACGCTGCACCCATTCCATTTGACGGGTACACTTTAATTTCTCGGTTACGCCCTCGGCAATTTTCATCTGCTCTATGATGGTATCTAACCGTTGACTTTGAAACTATGCCAAACTGCCACAGCCAAAAAACGAGGGGAAGGAGGGCTGAAAAGCACCCCTAAAATCGGCTCTCGGTTAACCACTTTGGGAACCACTTACCCCTCTTTTCGCCCTCTTTTTGGCCAGTTAACCACTTGCGGACCACTAAAAATTGGGTGAAAACGGCTCTCGTTAGGTCAAATGGGGGCAAACTATATCAGCCCATTTAGGTATAAGAAAACCCCGGAAAACCTTGATTTTCCGGGGTTTTTGAACCATTTTGATATAGTCTGAGCAGTCGATTATCTCTTGCTGAACTGCGGAGCGCGACGAGCTGCTTTGAGACCGTATTTCTTTCTTTCCTTCATACGAGGGTCTCTGGTAAGGAATCCAGCCTTCTTCAGAACGGGTCTGAAATCACCGTCTACCTGAAGCAGTGCTCTGGAAATACCGTGTCTGATTGCACCAGCCTGGCCGGTGTATCCGCCACCGTGAACGTTAACCAGAACGTCGAACTTCTCAGCAGTCTCAGTAGCTGCCAGAGGCTGACGAACGATAACCTTCAGAGTCTCCAGACCGAAGTACTCATCAATGCTTCTCTTATTGATTGTAATATTACCATTACCGGGTACTAAATATACTCTGGCGATGGATTTCTTTCTTCTACCGGTTCCGTAGTATCTTTCTGTTTTAGCCATGATTTATTTTCCTCCTCTCAGTCCTTTAGAATGTCAGTACTTCAGGCTTCTGAGCTTCATGCTTGTGCTCAGGTCCTGCATATACGTGAAGTTTGGTGAACATCTGTCTTCCTAAAGGTCCCTTGGGAAGCATGCCCTTAACTGCAAGCTCGATTACCTGCTCAGGCTTCTTTTCTAATTTTTCTCTCAGGGTAGCTTCTTTTAAGCCACCAACGTAATCGGAATGATGATAATATACCTTCTGATCCATCTTCTTACCGGTTACTTTGATCTTCTCAGCATTGATAACGATAACGTTGTCACCGCAGTCGATGTGGGGCGTGAAGATAGGCTTATTCTTGCCTCTCAGCACTTTAGCAACCTCAGATGCCAGACGGCCTAAGGTCATGTCAGTAGCGTCTACTACATACCATTTTCTATCGATTGTAGCTGGACTAGCCATAAATGTTTTCATTATGTTCCCTCCATATTACTTTCGCCGATTCCTGATCGACTTTTTCAGTGTTCCGGTCTGATAGTAATCTGCAGATGTCCGGCTACATTTTACTTCTTCCCAAAACGGTTGAATACTTTATTTCAATGCTTCGTCGGGGCTTTGACTCAGCATATTGAAACACTGTCACAGTCATATATTATATGATACGGTTTCGTTCGTGTCAATACATAAACTAAACTTTTTTTGCGTTGTTTTGCGTTCATCTTTTATTGCTCAGCCTCTCTTATGTTTATATCACGTATGGCGAAGCTATTACAAGAACTCATATTTCACTAAAGTCAGTCCATGGGCCGGTGCGGTAGGTCCCGCTGCACTGCGGTCTTTTGCCTCGAGGATCGTGAAAATATCCATGGGATCCCGCTTGCCCTGTCCGATATCTAACAGGGTTCCGGCAATGATCCTCACCATATTATATAAAAAGCCATTACCACAGACACGGATCACCAGATCATTTTCTCCCTGCTCTTCCACTTCCACGGAATAGATGGTGCGTACGGTGGATTCTACCTGGGCACCGGTCTGGCAGAAGCTTTTGAAATCATGTTCTCCCTCCAGATAAGCCGCAGCTTCCTGCATCCGGTTCACATCCAGTTCATAATAAGTAAACAGCGAATACAGACGTTTCACCGGCATGGGGAACTGTGCCCGGTAGATCCGGTATTCATAGGTCTTGCGGCTGTCGCATCTGCGGGGATGCCAGTCATCCGGCACCTGTTCGGACTTTTGTATCCGGATATCCTCCGGAAGTCTCTGGTTCAGCGCATAAGAAATTTTCTCCGCAGGCATCCGGCTGGTCGTGTCAAACACAGCGATATTCCCCAATGCATGCACACCGGAATCTGTCCGGCTGGCACCGATGACCTCAACAGGCTCCCGCAGCAGATCGGTCAGACACCGGTTTAGTTCGCTTTCGATGGTGATCCCGTTATTCTGGATCTGCCAGCCGTGGTAATTCGTACCGTCGTACGCCACGGTCAGGCGGACACGCTTTTTTTCTTTTTCCGGCTGCTTTGACAGCTGTTCTATTATCATTTCCGATTCCACTGTATTTCACCCGCTTTCTCTCCTGCCACCTGTCTTAGGTTCCCAGACATTCTTTCCTGTATTTGACGAGATACTATCTGTTATGGGCATTATTGTTTTGCAGTAAAAATTTACGGTAAAAACGGTAATCTTCCTACCACAATGCTGATCACCATATATGCGGCAATACAGCCGTAAGCAATGTAATCTCTCTTATGATAGATCAGCGGTTTCATCTTCGTCCTGCCCTCGCCACCGCGATAACATCTGGCTTCCATAGCCATAGCCAGATCATTGGCTCTGCGGAACGCAGAAATAAACAGAGGCACCAGCAGGGGCACCATGGCCTTGGCACGCTTGAAAATGTTGCCGCTCTCGAAATCCGCTCCCCTGGCGATCTGTGCCTTCATGATCTTATCCGTCTCCTCTAATAAAATGGGAATAAAACGAAGTGCAATGGACATCATCATGGCCACTTCATGTACGGGCACCTTGAATATTTTTAAGGGTCCCATCATTTTCTCCATACCGTCCGTCAGATTGTTCGGCGTGGTGGTCAGCGTCATCACAGAGGATCCAATGATCAGAAGTGTCAGGCGGATAGCCATGGAAATAGCCATCTTCAGACCTTCCTGCGTGATGGTCAGCTTCCAGATCGTGAATAACGGTGTTCCCGGTGTCAGAAAGAGATTGAATACCACTGTGATCAGCATGAGCATAACAATGGTCTTCATTCCCTTTACCATGAATTTAAAAGGTACCTTCGACAGACGGATCACCAGGCCCAGAAACAGGGCCGCGATCACATATCCTGCATAATTTTTGAAAAAGAACAGGGAAATGATAAATAAAACGGTACCTCCCAGCTTTACCCGGGGATCCATCTTATGAATTAATGATTCTGTCTGATAATATTGTCCTAATGTAATATCTCTAAGCATATTGCTCCTCACCAGAGTTTCTGCCCGGCTCCTGTCGGGTCAGAACTCGTATCTTCTCTCTGCTCATGCTGCAATTTGAGCATTGCAGTTCAAATCATTACTTCTGATTGTTCTGTTTCCAGACTCTTGCAATTTCTTCCGCAGCCTCTTCGATCGTTGTGGCATCTACATCCACATCCGCTCCCCGTGCTTTCAGCTCATGCATGATGTAGGTGACCTGCGGTGCTGCCAGTCCTACTTCTTCCAATTCTTTGTAATGTTTGAACACTTCTCTCGGGGTATCGTCATACATGACGCTTCCCTTATTCATGACAATAATACGATCCACATACTCCGCGACATCTTCCATGCTGTGTGATACTAACAGAATGGTCAGTCCGGTTTCTGTCTGCAGCTTTTTGATCTGCTGTAAGATCTCATCTCTTCCCTTGGGATCCAGCCCGGCAGTGGGCTCATCCAGGATCAGCACTTCCGGCGTCATGGCCAGTCCTCCGGCGATCGCCACACGACGCTTCTGTCCACCGGACAGTTCAAAGGGCGACTGATAGAAAAGCTCATCCGGCAGTCCTACTTTTTTCAGAGCATCGTATGCACGAAGCTCCACTTCTTTTTTATCCAGTCCCAGATTCTTCGGTCCGAAACAGACATCGCTGAATACATCGATCTCAAACAGCTGATGCTCCGGATACTGGAACACCAGCCCTACCTTGCTGCGGAGCTTCTTCATATCATAATCCTTGTCGTAGATATCTTCTCCGTTAAAATAGATATGTCCGTCGGTAGCACGGATCAATCCGTTCATATGCTGCATCAGCGTGGACTTACCGGAACCGGTATGCCCGATGATACCGATGAACTGTCCATCCGGTATCTTCAGGCAGACATCGTTCAGGGCATGAACTGCCAGCGGTGTATCTGCACCGTATACATAATTCACATGATCTAATATGATAGACATTTTTTCGATCCTTTCCCGAGTACTTTCATTCGCTGCCATCCCCGCCACTATTTCCTGTCGGTTTTTCCATAACCCAGTGCACTGACCAGCTCTTCTCTTGTCAATATGCCATCCGGCAGCGGAATTCCGCGTTTCTGCAATTCATACGATAACAGCGTTACCTGCGGCACATCCAGCCGTAGCTTTTTCAGCTGCTCCACCTGTGAAAAGATTTCCCGGGGGGTACCCTGCATGGCAATTTTCCCCTCATCCATGACAAATACCTTGTCCGCATGAATAATTTCTTCCATATAATGGGTGATCAGGATCAGTGTAACGCCTTCCACCTGATTCAATCCGCGGACTGCACGGATGACTTCCTTACGTCCACTGGGATCCAGCATGGCAGTCGGCTCATCCAATACAATGCATTTGGGATGCATAGCCAGTACTCCGGCAATAGACACTCTCTGCTTCTGCCCACCGGACAGCTTATTCGGGGAATACTTTCGATATTCGTACATACCTACCGCACGTAAGCTCTCTTCCACACGCTGCCAGATCTCCTCCGTGGGGATCCCCATGTTCTCCGGGCCAAATCCCACATCTTCTTCCACTACCTGTCCTATGATCTGGTTATCCGGATTCTGAAACACCATGCCGGCTGTCTGACGGACCTTCCAGATGTTGTCCTCATCCTTCGTGTCCATACCGTCGACCCAGAGCGTTCCCTCTGTCGGATTTAAGATGGCATTCATATGCTTTGCCAGAGTAGACTTGCCGGAACCGTTATGTCCGAGGATGGCTATGAACTGTCCCTGCTCTATATCAAGAGAAACATCATTCACTGCTCTTGTGATCCCTTCCACATTTCCCTCTTCATCCCGACGAATATATTCATATACTACATTATTTGCTTTAATGATCTCCATAAATAATCTCCATTCCATATTCGCTTAGTGCCGGAGAATCAGCTATCTTCTGCTTTTGCAAGATATCGTTCCTATTTTACTAGATTATGCACAGATTTACAACACTTAACAGGGAACTGACCCGACTTTTTCAAAATCTCTTGTACTGCTTTCCAAAAACCTTTATAGTTATGGTTGTATCTTTCTATTGCAGAACATTTCAGAAAATAAAACGAGGAGGCATTCTATGAATCCGATCGATCGCAATAAAATATGGAAGATGGTGGGTATTCTTGCGCTCATCACTGTCGTTGCCGGAGGACTGCTAAGAGTATCCCAGCACAGTTCCTACACTCTGGGGGATTATGCGACGGACAATCCTTCCCTGGCTTATCAGACATCAGAGCCATCACCTACCCCGGAACCTACACCGGCCGTCGACAATTCCAATGCAAATGCGACAGAAAACTTGCAGGAAGGATCTTCCATGGCAGAAACTACCGTTTTGACCGGATATTCCCTGAACGGAGAGCTATTGACCGACCAGCGGACCACGCTGTCCGACGGCTTTTATTATGAACCGTTATCCGAGAAATTACAGAGATATATAACAGGTGTTTCTTATCCTGCTACTGTGGATAACTCCGGAGAAGCCTCACAAGACCTGTTGAAATCTGTCGAAATCAGCTATGACGATCTGAGATATGTGCATATCCGGCATTACAATTTTGAAGGAAATCCTGCAGAAGGTGAGCTGATCTGTAACAAAGCAATCGCGCAGGACCTGACGGAGATCTTTTATGAACTGTATTGTAATGAATATCAACTAGAAAAGGTACTTTTGATCGATGAATATGATGGGGACGACCTCGCATCCATGGAGGATAACAATACCTCCTGCTTCAACTACCGCCCGGTAGAGGGGACTTCCTCCCTGTCCAAGCATGCATTAGGGCTGGCAATTGATATCAATCCCTTTTATAATCCTTATATTACTTACAATAAGGATGGCAGCAAAAAGGTATCTCCTGCAAATGCTTCCACCTATGCAGACAGAGCCGCTTCCTTCCCCTACAAAATTGACGAAAACGATCTGTGCTATCAGTTATTTAAAGAACATGGCTTCACCTGGGGAGGTCACTGGAACTCCTGCAAGGATTACCAGCACTTCCAGAAGGTGGTGGAGTAATCCGCAAAGCAACGAGGGAATGCGGAGCATCCCCTCATTATACGGCTGTCGCCAAATAAGTCTAAAAAAAGACAACCGCTAGGGAATGCAAGCATTCCCTAGCGGTTGTCTCTTTTTATCCTTACTTTGCTCGTAGCTTAAACAAGCTCCAGAACAACAGTCATAGCTGCGTCACCCTTACGCTGACCGATCTTAACGATTCTGGTGTAACCACCCTTACGGGTAGCATACTTGGGAGCATACTCATCGAAGAGCTTTGCAACCAGGTCAACTTCCTTGGTGTTCTTTTTCTTGCCTGCTGCATCAGCGGGAACCTCAACTACAGGGTTCAGAACCTTCAGCATCTGACGACGTGCATGAGATCTGGTAGGCAGATCCTTCTTGATCTCCTTCTCAACTTCGTCGTATACAGTAACGGTAACACCGTTCTCGATCTTAACCAGCTTGCCATCCTTATCGCGATGGGACTCAGCCAGGACCTTACCGGTCTCCTTGTCAACGATCTGCTTTACGCGCTTGCCGTCCTTGTCCTTGCGGGCAACCTTGGTGGTAACTTTAACAGTTTCGAAGTTATCCTTCTCTTTTACTGCCAGAGCGATCAGTCCATCAACGATCTTCTGTACTTCCTTAGCCTTAGCTTCGGTGGTAACGATCTTGCCGTTGTTAATCACTGCAGTTACCTGATTTCTTAATAATGCCTTTCTCTGTGCAGATGTTCTGCCGAGTTTTCTGTACTTTGCCATGATAATTTTCCTTTCTCCATTCATGGTACATCCGGCCATGCACTTTGGACTTACTTACCGAATGCGTTGTTTTTTGCCATTTAGAGATAAACCGTATCCGAACACTTTGGGCTTACCGGATACGGAAATCTAACTTTTTATGTTCAGCTGAAATTAGTTCTCATCGCTGGGGTTCAGCTGTAATCCCAGCTCTTTCAGTTTAGCCAGAACTTCTTCCAAAGATTTACGTCCGAGGTTACGAACCTTCATCATATCTTCTGAAGTCTTATTGGTTAACTCTTCTACAGTATTGATACCTGCTCTCTTCAAGCAGTTGTAAGAACGAACGGAAAGCTCCAGCTCGTCAATACTCATCTCCAGAACCTTTTCCTTCTCGTCGTCTTCCTTCTCTACCATAACCTCAGCGGTCTTAGCATTTTCGGAAAGGTCGATGAACAGGTTCAGATGCTCGCTGAGCACCTTAGCTGCCAGGCTGACTGCCTCATCGGGAGCCAGGGTTCCGTTGGTGTATACATCCAATGTAAGCTTGTCGAAATCAGTACTCTGACCTACACGGGTATTTTCTACCGTAACGTTAACTCTCTCTACAGGTGTATAGATAGAATCAATGGCAATTACGCCGATTGGTAAATCTTCGTGTTTGTTCTTGTCGGCACTTACGTAGCCACGGCCTCTTGTAATAGTTAACTCCATGTAAAGCTTGGTATCTTTACCGCTCAGAGTTGCGATTACAAGGTCGGGGTTCAGAATTTCAATATCCTGATCACACTGGATATCAGAAGCTCTTACAACACCTTCGCCTTCAAACTCGATATATGCAGTCTTAGCCTCATTGGTCTCGCTGTTGTTCTTGATCGCAAGGCTCTTGATGTTCATGATGATCTCAGATACATCTTCCTTTACGCCGGGAATAGAACTGAACTCATGAAGAACACCTTCAATTTTGATCTGGCTCACTGCAGCACCGGGCAGGGAAGACAGCATGATTCTTCTCAGGGAGTTACCCAGAGTAATACCATAGCCTCTTTCCAGGGGTTTTACTACGAATTTACCATACTTTTTGTCTTCTGAAATCTCGCTAACCTCAATATTAGGTCTTTCAAAATCAAACACTGCCAATACCCTCCTTTGCGAACTTTATATGTTGACATGTTCTTACGAACAATATCCCATGGAATAATATTCCACAGGAAATGTTCATTGGGGTTACATAAAACTTACTTGGAGTACAACTCGACGATAAGCATCTCGTCAACAGGAACATCGATCATCTCTCTGGTAGGCAGATTCTTGATGGTTCCCTTAAAGTTCTCAACATCAGCATCGATCCATTCGGGTACTAATCTTCCAGCAGTAACATCAAGGATATCCTTGTATCTCTGCATGGATTTAGCGCTCTCCTTGATTTCGATAACATCGCCAGCCTTGATCAGGTAAGAAGGAATGTTTACACACTTACCGTTTACAAGTACATGCTTGTGGTCAACGATCTGTCTTGCTTCTCTTCTGGTTCTTGCAAAGCCCATTCTGAACACTACGTTGTCCAGTCTGCTCTCTAACAGGGTCATCAGGTTCTCACCGGTCATGCCCTTCATTCTATCAGCCTTCTCATAGTAGTTACGGAAAGGCTTCTCCAGAACGCCATAGATGAACTTAGCCTTCTGCTTTTCTCTTAACTGAAGTCCGTACTCAGATACCTTTTTGCCTGCTCTTGCAGAGGTTCTGTTAGACTTCTTGTCATAGCCCAGGTAAGAAGGCTCAAGGCCAAGGGCTCTACATCTTTTCAGTACAGGTACGCGATTTACTGCCATTTTTTTATTTTCCCTTCTTTATACTTCGGAAGTGACTTCCGAGGGTTGTTTACAGTGCCGCAATGCGGCACTTTCATCCAACTTGTTCTAATGTTACTTCATTAAAATTAATTGTTTCGTCTTCTGACGATTTCTCACTAAACGCGACGACGCTTAGGAGGACGGCATCCATTGTGAGGTACAGGAGTTACATCACAAATGCTTAAGACATCCAGTCCACTTGCAGACAGAGCTCTGATTGCTGCTTCACGTCCTGAACCAGGACCCTTTACGAATACGTCAACGGACTTTAATCCGTGAACAAGAGCAGCCTTTGTTGCTGTTTCAGCAGCCATCTGTGCAGCATATGGAGTAGATTTCTTTGAACCTCTAAAACCAAGACCACCGGCACTTGCCCAGCTAAGAGCATTACCTTCAGCATCTGTTAACGTTACGATTGTATTGTTAAAAGAAGACTGAATATGTGCCTGTCCGCGTTCAACGTTTTTTCTTACACGCTTTTTTGTTACTTTCTTTGCAACTTTTTTAGCCATTTTAAACTAACCTACTTTCTCATTTCCTGGGGATGCTTACATTTGCTTCCCTCTCACAGTTACATTTTGATCTCAATTACTTCTTCTTATTTGCCACCGTGCGCTTAGGTCCCTTACGAGTTCTTGCGTTGGTCTTAGTCTTCTGACCACGAACAGGAAGTCCTTTACGATGACGAATACCACGATAGCAGCCGATTTCCTGAAGTCTCTTGATATTCAGAGCGATTTCTCTTCTCAGATCACCTTCTACCATAACGCCAAGCTTTTCGATAGCTTCACTGATCTTCTTTACCTCATCATCGGTAATATCTCTCACTCTGGTATCAGGATTTACACCTGCTTCTGCTAACAGCTTGTCAGCAGTAGGTCTGCCTATTCCATAGATATAGGTCAAACCGATCTCAATTCGTTTTTCTCTAGGTAAGTCTACACCTGCGATACGAGCCATTTACGTTTCCTCCATTTTCCTGCGTAATCTCTTACGCTTTGCGCAACATTTCTGCGCTCACAACTTTCGTTGTGCGTGCGTACGTTTGGTCTGTTAGTTGTACGCTCAATAGTTACTAATTGATTGGGGCTCTCACCCAATCGGACACGATCCGATCTTTCCATAACAAATATGTCTGCATCCGCAAAAAGAAATCTGTGATTTCTTTTTGGTGACGAAACTTAGATTTTCTTAATTTATGTCTTTTATAAATTTAGAAAATCTTTTCGTCATGGTATCAACAAGTAATCTCCCGTAAGCTCTATCCAAATCTATTATGAAAATTGATATTATCAATTCAGCCGCACATAATAACCGGACAAGAACTCACATACCTGATCAAATGACGATCAAGCGGTGATTATCCCTGTCTCTGTTTGTGCTTCGGATTCTCACAGATTACTCTGATGCGTCCTTTTCTCTTGATGATTTTGCACTTTTCGCAAATCGGTTTTACTGATGATCTAACTTTCATGTTAAACCCTCCTTTCAAAAAAGACCGTCTTACATTATAGCATGACGGTCTTTCCTTTGCAAGCGTATTATTGCGCTTTTTTTAATATTTTTTGACTTTTTTGTTGTTTTTTTGCCTGCTTTACATTCAAAACGATAAAAGTGATAGCTGCAGCCGCTGCAACACTTAAAATTCGGAAGGTAAATCTCGCATGCAATGCTGAATGATGTTGTACTGCAATGATCCAGACGAAGGGAATTGCAGCTGTGAGTACTACGGGAACCAGCTGTGCAAATATTTCCTTCCATTTGCCCGTGACGATTATCATCACAAGCATTCCTATCGCTATCGCTGCCAACACTCCTGCAGCAATTCCAATATAGGCCGGATATTCCTGAAGATTCAGTCCGATGACATAGAACCCCCCGTTCATCCGGGGTCTGCCGCCAATAGCTTCGGTACGGCCGATAATGGACCAGATAGCATCCTTGATCGTACCGGTATGTAATGTCAGATCTGCAATGACCCATTTTGCTGCCCACATTCCCGCATAGCCGATTGCCCAGCTTACACTGAAGCCGGTCAGTCTTTTGATATTATTCCACAGGCGATCACTTTCTAATAAGAAGTAACAGCACAGAGGAATTCCCAAAGTAACAACGGGATACGTCAGAAAATCAAAATAAGACGTCAGAATTCCCACGATCAGGAAGAATTCCGGATATTGTCCTTTTTCGTGCAGTCTGTCATGATGTAACAGCATGTATTCCACCGCCAGAAGCGTCAAGATCCAACACACTGACATGGTCAGTGATACAAGAACCAGCACCGGCTTCATAAACAGAAAACTTCCCAGAGTCACGACTGCGACACCTGCATTTTGCTTTTGGATTGCCGTAACCAGCACCCAGATCATAAGCGCGATCTGCACCGCCAGCTCCAGCCATACCACGTGCTGCCAGGAAAATAACAGTAACAGCGGCTTTAAATATAAAAGATAGCCGTGCCAGTATCTCGCATAAATGTGGAGATACATGTTATTGACGTTCTCATGGGATTCACAGAAGGATTTGAGAGAATCCTCCGGTGTCCATACATCCTCTTCCAGATCATAGTGGTACATCCACATAGCGTGTTCGTAGGCATTTTTGTCCGACAATCTCTCTATGGCATTCTGCACCATAATAGCATCGGTGTAGGTCTCTCTGTTTTTCCACAGGTACTGCGAAAATGCATCTTCCGGTATCTCGTCTCCGGTCTTCAGCATATCCCCGACACTTTTCTCCACATTCTTTCTCATAGGTCCTACCGGAAGCAAGAATACCAGTACTAACAGTATCGTTCCCACTACCGCACTGACCGCCAGAATGGCAGCAAAGTTACGTATTTTTTTAGCCATAGCTATTTTCTCTCCAGATGGTATTTACTTATCTCTCCAGATAATACGTCCCTTGCTCAGATCGTAGGGAGACAGTTCCAGTGTTACCTTATCTCCGGGAAGGATACGGATGAAGTTCTGACGAAGCTTACCACTGATGGTAGCCAGTACTCTGTGTCCGTTTTCCAGTTCTACACGGAACATGGTATTGGGAAGTTTCTCCACAACGGTTCCTTCGATTTCGATTACATCACTTTTAGACATAAATTTCCTCCATAGCTTTCTACTCTTTACTACTTTTACTGCTTTATATTACTTATTACACAGATACGCTTCCAGGGTCTTACAGATTCGTCTGTTGATCTCGTCTTTCTCCCCCGGAAGGTTCTGTTGCATGCTTTGTATCAACGCATCCTCTGCCGAAGAATGTATGATCTGGATATGTTTTTTCTTTTTCTTCTTCGGATGTTCCACACCGCGCAGCCTTCCGTCGCACAGATAGACCCATTCTTCCTCTTCACTGACGATCATGTACAGTCTGTCCTTATCGTGTCCGGCCTTTGAAGTTGCAAATTCTCCTAACATATCAAAATCTTACCTTTCTTCTCCGGGTCTGCCGTTACCCGTTCCTTAATACATGGTCAGGATCTCCGGCTCACCGTCTGTGATCAGGATGGTATTCTCATAATGTGCAGACAGGGATCCATCCTCGGTAACTACAGTCCAATCATCGTCCAGCCATGCCACATCCGGTCTTCCGATATTGATCATGGGCTCGATTGCCAGCGTCATACCGGCCTGAAGCTTCAGTCCACGTCTATGCTGTGCGAAGTTGGGGATCTGGGGATCCTCATGTAAGCTGGTACCAATGCCGTGGCCTACCAGATCTCTTACGATTCCGTAGCCAAAAGGCCTGATATAGGCATCAATGGCATTGGAGATATCATACAGATGATTGCCTGCCTTTGCCATCTCTATTCCTGCAAAAAAGCTTCCTTTGGTCCTCTCCATCAGAAGTCTTGCTTCCTCACTTACCTGCCCTACCGGGAAAGTACGTGCCATATCGGAATGGTATCCTTTATAAATCAGTCCTGCATCCAGACTTACAATATCACCTTCGTGAAGAATATGATCCTTGTGAGGTATACCATGTACGACTTCATCATTCACGGATACACAGATAGATGCCGGATATCCGTTGTAATTTAAGAAGTTGGGAATGCAGCCATGGGCACGGATCAGTTTCTCTCCCAGGTTATTGATATCCAGAGTGGATACCCCGGGGTGTACTGCCTTCTCCATCTCGCTGAATACATCCGCCAGAATCTTACAAGATTCTCTCATCAACTCAATTTCACGCTGTGATTTGATAGTTACTGCCATTTTATTCACCTTTCTGTTCCGGACCTTACTGCTGCTGATCAGTGATCCGGACTTTTCCTAGCCAAGAATTGCTACGATATCTGCGAATACTTCCTTCATATCCTTGGTGCCGTCTACGGTCTTTAATACATTTTTCTTGGTATAGAATTCGATCAGAGGCTGGGTCTGGTCATGATAAACTTTCAGACGGTTCAGTACGGTCTCAGGCTTATCATCGTCACGCAGTACCAGTTCCTGTCCGCACTTGTCACAGATGCCTTCCTTCTTGGGAGGAATATGCTCAATGTGATAGGTTGCGCCGCAGGACAGGCATGCACGTCTGCCGGACATTCTCTTCACGATATTCTCATCGGGAACATTTACATCGATTGCAAAATCAATGGCATCTCCCAGCTCAGTCAGTGCCTTGTCCAGTACTTCTGCCTGAGGAATGGTTCTGGGGAATCCATCCAGTACATAACCGTTCTTGCAATCATCCTGTGCTACTCTGTCTAAGAGGATCTTAACAGTCAGTTCATCGGGAACCAGCTGTCCCTGATCCATGTATTTCTTTGCTTCCATACCAAGTTCGGTTCCGTTCTTGATATTTGCACGGAAAATATCGCCTGTGGATACATGAGGGATTCCGTACTTTTCAGCGATCATCTTTGCCTGGGTACCTTTACCTGCGCCGGGTGCGCCTAACATGATAATTTTCATCTTTGCTCCTATCTGCCTGTTGCTACAGGCTCTGCTCTTTCTATAGATAAGCTACAAATACAGTCCAACATTTACATTTTAACTTTTATGCGGCTTTTTTGCAATACATTTTCCTATAATACAATAATGCAAAAATAACCGGATGATTACAAACCATCCGGTTACTGTTATGCTACTAATCTTCCAGGAATCCCTTGTAGTTGCGAACGAGCATCTGAGATTCTACCTGCTTCATGGTCTCCAGTACTACGCTTACGATAATGATCAGGCTGGTACCGCCGAAGGATACACTTGCGCCGAACACACCGTTAAAGAAATACGGGATCACAGATACAATGATCAGGCCAATCGCACCGATGAATACGATATAATTCAGAATCTTGTTCAGATAATCACTGGTAGGCTTACCAGGTCTGATACCGGGGATGAAACCACCCTGCTTCTTCATGTTATCGGCAATCATCAAAGGATTAAATGTAATGGATGTATAGAAGTATGCAAAAAATACAATCAATACAATGTACAGCAAAAGTCCCAGGGAATAAATCGGCTGACTGGGTTTGCACCAGTAACCGGAATTCAGACCTTTCAGGATCTCTGCCCATACGCCGGTTCCGTTATATCCGATAAAGGAACAGATAATAATGGGGAACTGCATAATGGACTGTGCAAAAATGATGGGAATAACGCCGGAAGTATTTACTTTCAACGGAATATTGGAAGTCTGTCCGCCGACCATCTTTCTGCCCTGCATTTTCTTGGCATACTGTACCGGAATCTTGCGCACACCATCATTTAAGATGATAACCAGTACCACCATGGCAATAATAATTGCGAAGATGATAACTACTGCAAGGATTGCGGTTGCCGGAGCTTTTCCGAATACGAACTGCTCAAACAGGTTGCTCAGGTCTTGAGGCAGTCGGGAAATGATGTTGATCACCAGTACGATGGAAATACCATTTCCGATACCTTTTTCTGTGATTCGTTCACCCACCCACATCAGGAAAGCACTACCAGCGGTAAGTGCTGTGATCGTGGTAATTACATTCAGAGCGTTGAACTCGATCAAGTAGCCCTGTCTGCCAAAACCGATTGCCATTGCTGTGGACTGGATCAGTGCAAGCGCTACGGTAACGTATCTGGTGATGGCAACCATTTTTTTACGGCCGTCTTCACCGTCACGCTGCATTTCTTCCAGCTTTGGAATAGCAATTGTAAGCAGCTGCATGATAATGGAAGATGTAATATAAGGGTTGATGTTCAATGCCAGAATAGACATGTTCAGGAAAGAACCGCCCGTAATGGCATCAAAGAAACTGAACGCACCGCCTGTCTGCTGGGCAAACCATTGAGAAAAGAACTTCGTGTCCACCCCGGGTACGGGAAGCTGTGATCCGATACGGATCACAACTAACATTCCCAGTGTAAAAAGAATCTTCTGTCTGATTTCTTTGATTTTAAATGCGTTTTTCAGTGTTGTAAGCATTACATCACCTCAGCAGTTCCACCAAGAGCCTCGATCTTTTCTTTTGCGGATGCGCTGAAAGCATCTACCTTTACATCAAGCTTTTTGGTAAGTTCTCCGTTTCCAAGGATCTTAACTCCATCTCTGGGGTTCTTAATGATTCCTGCTTCAACCAATGCGTTTACATCAACGGTAGCACCGTTGTCAAAGCACTCCAGAGCACTTACATTGATAGCAACGATTTCCTTAGTGTTTCTGTTAGTGAAACCTCTCTTAGGAATACGTCTGTATAAAGGCATCTGACCACCTTCGAAACCAGGTCTGGGAGCTCCGGAACGAGCCTTCTGTCCCTTATGACCCTTACCTGCGGTCTTGCCATTTCCTGAACCGTGTCCACGGCCTCTTCTAAAATTATCACTGTGTTTGGAACCTTCTGCAGGTCTTAAATTGGATAATTCCATTCCTAACACCTCCTTATCTGATTATGCTTCTTCTACCTTGATCAAATGATTCACCTGACGGATCTGTCCTCTTGTTGCATCATTATCAGGCAGTACTACGGACTTACCGATCTTACGCAGTCCCATAGACTCCACGATTGCTTTATTCTTCGGCACAGCGCCGATGGTGGACTTTACCAGAGTGATCTTTAACTTCTTGTCTGCCATACTCTACTCCTTTCTGTTGGCCCTGTCAACTTAACGGGAAGATCCGGCTTACGCCAGAACTTCCTCAACAGACTTTCCACGATTCTTTGCTACTTCTTCGGGAGCCTTGATCTGGCTTAAACCGGAGATCGTTGCAAGAACAACGTTCTGCTTATTGTTGGAGCCAAGAGACTTGGTACGGATATTCTTGATACCTGCAAGCTCACAAACAACACGAGCGGGACCACCAGCGATGATACCGGTACCGTCGGGAGCCTTCTTCAGTAAAACGTTAGCAGAACCGTACTTACCGATGAAATCATGGGTGATGGAATTGTTCTCATCCAGATTGATCTCTACGATGTGCTTAACAGCGTCTTCCTTACCCTTACGGATAGCTTCGGGAATTTCTACAGCCTTTCCCAGACCAGCGCCTACATGGCCGTTGCCGTCGCCGACTACTACCAGTGCGGTGAATCTCATGTTACGACCACCCTTAACGGTCTTGGTTACACGCTTGATGGTAACAACTTTATCATTTAACTCTAACTGGCTTGCATCTATGATTGTGTGTTTCATGGTGTATTCCTCTTTCCTTTCCTAGAATTCCAGGCCAGCTTCTCTGGCTGCATCGGCTAAAGCTGCTACTTTACCCTGATAAATGAAACCGCCACGGTCGAAAACAACTTCTTTGATACCTTTTTCGATTGCTCTCTTTGCGATAACAGTTCCAAGATATGCTGCTGCATCAACGTTATTGGTCTTCTCCAGCTCTGCCTTGATCTCTTTCTCAAGAGTGGATGCAGATACTAAAGTGTTACCAACTGTATCGTCGATAATTTGAGCATACATATGATTATTGCTTCTGAACACTGCAAGACGAGGTCTTTCAGCAGTGCCGCTGAAGCGGTTACGAATTTTCATGTGCTTTTTTGCACGTACTAACTGTCTGGACTCTTTACTAACCATCTTCATACTCTCCTTATCTATTATTTCTTACCAGTCTTACCAACTTTACGTCTGATGGTCTCATCGGCATACTTGATACCCTTGCCCTTATAAGGCTCAGGTCTTCTCTTGTCGCGGATCTCAGCAGCGTACTGGCCAACTTTTTCTTTGTCGATACCCTTAACGATGATCACGTTCTGGCCTTCAACTACAGCTTCAATGCCTTCGGGATCGATCATCTCTACGGGATGAGAGTAACCAAGGTTCAGGGTCAGCTTCTTGCCGGACTTAGCAGCTCTGTAACCAACACCATTTACTTCCAGCTTCTTCTCGAAACCTTCGGTAACACCTACTACCATGTTGTGGATCAGAGTTCTTGTCAGGCCGTGAAGAGACTTCATCTTCTTCAGATCGTTGGGTCTGCTTACGAGAACTTCTGCACCTTCCACTTTAATTTCCATCTCAGAGGGTAATACTCTTACCAGAGTACCCTTGGGACCTTTCACAGTCACTTTGTTATTTTCTGCAACTTCTACAGTAACACCTGCAGGAATTGCGATTGGCATTCTACCTATTCTGGACATGCCCGTACCTCCTAATTTACTAACTTACAACAGTTGCTAAAATCTTTTCATCCCACGGAGAATTTTACGCTTGCGGAAAATTCTCTTAGAGACGAAACTTAGAATTTCTTTTCGTTTCCGGAGAATTCCGCAGGAATTCTCTTGGGGATGAAACATAGATTTTGTTAGTCAGCGTACTTTGCTGACTTAGAAAATCTTTTCATCCTTACCAAACGAATGCTAATACTTCGCCGCCAACCTGAAGCTCACGAGCCTTCTTGTCGGTGATAACACCCTGGTTGGTAGAGATAATAGCAATACCCAGACCGCCAAGAACCTTAGGCAGATCTTCCTTGCCAGCGTATACACGTAAGCCGGGCTTAGAGATTCTCTTGATGCCGGAGATGATCTTCTCGTTCTTGTCTGCGCCGTACTTCAGAGTGATGTGGATGGTCTTGAAACCACCATCTTCAACGATGTCGTACTTCTTAATATATCCCTCGTCCAGCAGAATCTGTGCGATAGCCAGCTTCATCTTGGAAGAAGGTACGTCTACGGTGTCGTGTTTTGCAGTATTTGCATTACGGATTCTTGTAAGCATATCTGCGATAGGATCGCTCATTGTCATGATTTAGTTTCCTCCTTATTATTTGACTTGAATCATGCTAAGTACATACACTTTGTATATACCATCTATATTATAAGATAATTCTTATAACCAAAACTTTTAGAAATTCTTACTCGACGCCTTTCGACGCCTTAGAATTTCTTTTCGTCTCGGAGAATTCCGCCAGGAATTCTCTTGGGAGTGAAATATAGATTTTGTTAGCCAGCGTATTTTGCTGGCTTAGAAAATCTTTTCACTCTTACCAAGATGCCTTCTTAACTCCGGGGATCTCGCCCTTGTATGCCAGTTCACGGAAGCAAACACGGCAAATTCCGTATTTTCTCAGTACAGAGTGGGGACGACCACAAATCTTGCAGCGGGTATAAGCCTGAGTAGAGAACTTAGGTTTGCGCTGCTGTTTAATCTTCATTGATGTCTTTGCCATCAGAATTTACCTCCTTGATTACTTTGCGAAAGGCATGTTGAACAGTCTCAGCAGCTCACGTGCCTCTTCGTCGGTCTTAGCAGTTGTTACGAAAATGATATCCATACCTCTGGTCTTGTCAATCTTATCGTACTCGATCTCAGGGAAGATGAACTGCTCTTTGATACCGAGTGCATAGTTACCTCTGCCGTCGAATGCGTTAGGGTTAACGCCTCTGAAGTCACGGACACGAGGAAGAGCAAGGTTAACCAGACGATCCAGGAACTCATACATCTTCTCACCACGCAGAGTGGTCTTACATCCGATGGGCATGCCCTCACGGATCTTGAAGTTTGCTACGGAATTCTTAGCCTTGGTCAGAACTGCCTTCTGTCCGGTAATAGCTTCCATATCAGCAACTGCATTCTCAAGGATCTTAGCGTTTTCTTTTGCTTCACCAACACCCATGTTGATAACGATCTTGTCGAGCTTGGGAACTTCCATTACATTAGCGTAACCGAACTTCTTGGTCATAGCATCGACGATCTCATTGTTATATAAATCTTTCAGTCTGCTCACTTATATTTCCTCCTTCCTATTGATTAGTCAATCACTTCGCCTGTTGACTTTGCGAAACGTACTTTCTTGCCGTCTTCAACCTTGAAGCCAACTCTTGTGGTCTTGCCTTTTACAACAAGCATAACGTTTGAAATATCAATAGGAGCTTCTTTCTCAACAATACCGCCATTGGGGTTTGCCTGAGAAGGCTTTGCATGCTTTGTGATCTTGTTAACGCCCTCAACCAGGACTTTATGATTCTTTACGTCTACAGAGAGAACCTTGCCCTCTGTACCTAAGTCTTTACCAGCGATAACCTTAACGGTGTCGCCCTTCTTAATTTTCATTGTAGACATGTGGCAACCTCCTTATAATACTTCGGGAGCCAGGGAAACAATTTTCATGAACTGTTTCTCACGAAGCTCTCTTGCAACCGGCCCAAAGATACGGGTTCCTCTGGGAGTCTTGTCATCTTTGATGATAACTGCAGCGTTCTCATCAAACTTGATGTAAGAACCGTCTTTACGACGAGCGCCCTTTACGGAACGAACTACAACTGCCTTTACTACATCACCTTTTTTTACAACGCCACCTGGTGTTGCATCTTTAACGGAAGCAACAATCACGTCGCCGATCTGTGCATATCTTCTGGTAGAACCGCCCATAACACGAATGCAAAGTAACTCTTTTGCGCCGGTGTTATCAGCAACTTTCAGTCTACTTTCCTGCTGAACCATGTTATTCCTCCTTCACCGCTTCCGCGGTTTCTTACAAACTTAATATTCGCGTGCTAATTTATTTAGCTCTTTCTACGATCTCAACAAGTCTCCATCTCTTGTCCTTGGACAGGGGTCTTGTCTCCATAACTTTTACGATATCGCCAATGTTGCACTCGTTATTCTCGTCATGCGCCTTCAGCTTGTAGGTGTCCTTTACGATCTTTTTGTAAAGGGGATGCTTAACATGCTCTTCGATTGCAACTACAATAGTTTTATCCATCTTATTACTGATAACCTTACCAGTACGTGTTTTTCTCAAATTTCTTTCCACGGTTTGATCTCCTTTCTACGCACCCACGCGTTACGCTCTAGCCTTCTCGGTGATAACAGTCTGAATACGTGCAATGTTTCTTCTAACTTCCTTGATTCTTGCAGTATTATCTAACTGATTGGTTGCGTTCTGGAATCTCAAATTGAAAAGTTCTTTTTTAGCAGCTACCAGCTCCTGTGCCAGTTCTGCATCGGACTTTGTCTTCAATTCTTCTACAAATTTATTTGATTTCATTCTGTCACACCGCCTTCCACATCTGCCTTAGCAATGATCTTACACTTACAAGGGAGCTTGTGCATAGCAAGACGTAATGCTTCACGAGCGTCCTCTTCGGGAACACCAGCGATCTCGAACATTACACGTCCGGGCTTAACAACTGCTACCCAGCAATCTACAGCGCCTTTACCGGAACCCATACGAGTACCGAGAGGCTTTACAGTTACGGGCTTATCGGGGAAAATCTTAATCCATACTTTACCGGTACGCTTGGTATAACGGGTAAGCGCAATACGGGCTGCCTCAATCTGATTAGACTTGATCCAGCAGGGTTCTGTAGCAACCAGACCAAATTCGCCATACGCCAGGGTGTTACCTCTGGAAGCTTTTCCGGCCATGGATCCACGGAACTGTTTACGACGTTTTACTCTCTTCGGCATTAACATTATTTATCGCTCCCTTCCATCTGATTTCCTTTTGTAGGAAGTATCTCGCCTTTATAAATCCAAACTTTAACTCCAACTTTACCATAGGTGGTGTTTGCTTCAGCAAAACCATAATCGATATCTGCTCTCAGTGTCTGCAGAGGAATGGTTCCCTCGCTGTAGAACTCAGCACGAGCGATATCAGCACCGCCCAGACGACCAGAACAGCAGGTCTTGATACCCATAGCACCAGACTTCATGGTTCTGCCCATGCAGGACTTCATTGCACGTCTGAAGGATACACGGTTCTCCAGCTGCTGAGCGATGTTCTCAGCTACCAGCTGTGCATCTCTGTCAGGTCTCTTGATCTCTTTAATGTCAACCATAACCTTCTTATCGGTTAACTTGGCGAGCTCTTTCTTGGTTACTTCGATCTCAGCGCCGCCCTTACCGATTACAACACCGGGCTTAGCAGTATAGATGATAACCTTTACTCTGTCAGATGCTCTTTCGATCTCGATCTTGGAAACACCTGCACTGTATAATTTCTTCTTCAGGAACTTTCTGATGTTGTAGTCTTCTACCAGATAATCGGAAAACTCTGCATCAGCGTACCACTTGGAATCCCAATCTTTAATAACACCGACTCTCAGGCCGTGAGGATTAACTTTCTGTCCCATAAACTTTTAATAGCTCCTTTCCCTACTTCTTCTCATCAAGAACGATGGTAATGTGGCTCATTCTCTTTTCGATTCTATAAGCTCTACCCTGTGCTCTGGGCTTTACTCTCTTCATGGTAGGTCCTTTGTTTGCAAAGCACTCTGCAACATAAAGGTTCTCGGTATTCATACCGTTATTGTTCTCAGCGTTAGCGATTGCTGACTCAAGCAGCTTCTTGATCAGGCTGGAAGCATATCTGGGATTGTACTCCAGAATACCAAGTGCAGTCTGTACATCTTTGCCTCTGATGGCATCTAATACGAAACAAGCCTTCTGAACAGATACTCTTGCGTAAGACAGCTTAGCTGAAGGTCTTGTATCTTTCTGAGCGTTTCTTTCTCTCTTAATTTGGGATCTATGTCCTTTAGCCATAGATTTGGTCCTCCTTTCAAACTGAAACCGCGCAACGCACCCGTGTGTTTCCTAAGTGCTGCGCACAAAAATATCCTGTCTTCTTTCCTCTTTCGAGGGAAGACCCTCGGGAGAGCGCATAGCTCTCCCAGCCATCTATAAAAGATAGCATATTTTTAGCTCCAGGTCAATAACAAAATTATCTAACCTTGGATTTCTTCTCGTCCTTGCCGTGACCTCTGAAGGTTCTGGTTGCTACGAACTCACCGAGCTTGTGGCCAACCATATCCTCAGTAACGTATACGGGAACATGCTTTCTACCATCATGAACAGCAATCGTATGTCCTACGAAGGAAGGGAAAATTGTAGAACGACGGGACCAGGTCTTAATAACCTGCTTCTGTCCTGATGCATTTAAAGCGTCGACTTTCTTTAACAGGCTTGCGTCTGCGAAAGGTCCTTTTTTCAGTGATCTAGCCATGATCTTTCCTCCTTAACTATTTGATTGCTCTGCCGTCACGTCTTCTTACGATCAGCTTGTTGGAAGCCTTCTTAGATTTACGTGTCTTCAGACCAAGAGCAGGTTTACCCCAAGGTGTGCTGGGGCCGGGACGACCGATACCGGTCTTACCTTCACCACCACCATGAGGATGGTCGTTGGGGTTCATGACGGAACCACGTACGGTGGGACGGATGCCCATGTGACGCTTACGTCCGGCTTTACCGATCTTAACCAGGCTATGATCAACGTTACCTACAACACCAACAGTTGCACGGCAAACCAGGGGAACCATTCTCATCTCACCGGAGGGAAGACGAAGAGTAGCGTACTTACCTTCTTTTGCCATCAGCTGTGCGCTGTTACCAGCAGAACGAACCAGCTGGCCGCCCTTGCCGGGATATAACTCAATATTGTGTACCTGAGTACCTACAGGGATCTCGGACAGAGGTAAGCAGTTACCTACTCTGACCTCGGCCTCTGCACCGTTCATAACCTTCATTCCGTCGGTCAGACCTTCGGGAGCGAGGATATAGGACTTGGTACCATCTTCGTAGCAGATCAGCGCAATGTTTGCTGTTCTGTTAGGATCGTACTCGATACCGATTACGGTAGCAGGGATGCCATCCTTGTATCTCTTGAAATCAATGATTCTGTATTTTCTTCTGGAACCGCCGCCGCGATGTCTTACAGTGATCTTACCCTGATTGTTACGGCCGGAGTTCTTCTTCAGGGAAACACACAGGCTCTTCTCGGGAGAGGTCTTAGTGATCTCAGAGAAGTCAGAACCAGTCATGTTTCTTCTGGAAGGTGTATAGGGGTTATATGTCTTAATTCCCATTACTGTATCTCCTTTACGATGATTTTTTGCGCGAGCACTTAAGTGCCGCATACTTGAATCTTAAGCAGTAGCTTTACTCTTACAGACCTGCGAAGATCTCGATCTCTTTGCTATCTGCTGTTAACTGAACAATTGCCTTCTTGGTCTTAGCGGTCTTGCCGGTAACCATTCCACGTCTCTTGTTCTTGCCATCCATGTTGATGGTGTTAACACTCTTAACCTTGGTACCTTCGAACATCTTCTCAACAGCCTCTTTGATCTGAGACTTGTTAGCTTCGGTGTGAACGAGGAAGGTGTACTTCTTCTCGCCCATGCCAGCCATGCTCTTCTCGGTAATAACGGGTTTGAGGATTACATCATAGTATTTAATATCAGCCATTATGCGTATACCTCCTCAATCTTTGCAACAGCATCCTTGGTCAGGACAACTGTCTTAGCCTTCATTACGTCGTAAACGTTGATGGTATTTACCAGAGTGGTATCTACATCAGCTACGTTTCTAGCGGACATAACTACGTTAGTATCGTTATCAGCGATCACTACCAATCCCTTTTCTACCTTTAAGTTATTCATAACGTTGGTGAAGTTCTTGGTCTTGATCTCGTCGAATTTCAGCTCATCAACTACGATCAGGCTGCTTCCCTGAACCTTGCTGGTCAGTGCAGACTTCAGAGCTGCTCTCTTCTCTTTCTTGTTAAGCTTGAAAGAGTAATCTCTGGGAACGGGAGCGAATACTACGCCGCCGCCTGCCCACTGGGGAGATCTGGTTGAACCCTGTCTTGCATGACCGGTTCCCTTCTGTCTCCAGGGTTTTCTTCCGCCACCGGATACCTCAGAACGGGTCTTTGCTTTCTGAGTTCCCTGACGATTATTTGCAAGCTGCTGTACAACTGCCATGTGTACCAGGTGCTCGTTCACTTCAACACCAAACACTGCATCGTTTAATTCGATTGTACCAACTTCTTTGCCTTCCATATTGTAAACAGATACGTTTGCCATCTGATTGGTCCTCCTTTCGTCCTAAACTATGCCTCAACCTTAACGGTCTCTTTGATGGTTACTAAAGCTTTCTTAGGTCCGGGTACTGCACCCTTTACCAGAAGCAGATTCTTCTCAGCATCTACTCTTACGACCTCAAGATTCTGAACAGTTACCTTTACACAACCCATATGTCCAGGCATTCCCTTGCCCTTGAATACACGGCTAGGGGAGGAACATGCACCATTGGAACCCTGATGACGATGGAACTTGGAACCATGAGCCATAGGTCCTCTGTGCTGTCCAAATCTCTTGATTGCGCCCTGGAAGCCCTTACCTTTGGAGATTGCGGAAGCGTCTACCTTATCGCCTGCAGCGAAGATGTCAGCTTTGATCTCTGCACCAAGGGTGTACTCCTCAGCGTTCTCAAACTTGAACTCTCTTACATATCTCTTGGAGCTTACGCCAGCCTTCTTGAAGTGGCCCTGCTCTGCTTTGTTAACACCATGTCTGTGTACGATCTGCTTTTTGCCGCTGGCATCCTTGTTAACAACCTTATCCTTCTTGTCAACGAAGCCTACCTGTACAGCACTGTAGCCATCATTCTCCACGGTCTTTACCTGAGTAACCACGCAGGGACCAGCCTGAAGCACGGTTACGGGAACGAGCACGCCATCTTCATTGAAGATCTGAGTCATTCCAACTTTTGTTGTCAAAATTGCTTTCTTCATTTTTACCTCCTGTGTTCTACATAGCGGACCAAAGTGTTTCTTGCAAAACCCAAAGTGTTTCTGCGAAACACTTAGAAATACGCTTCGCGCATTTCCCTGGCGATTGTTCATCGCACTGTGTTCTTACGTCTAAGTAGAGGTTTTTGTTGTTTTGGCTTTACTTTGAAAAACTTACTTATTAGTTGTTCTTCATCTTGATGTCGATGTAAACACCGGCAGGCATTTCCAGTCTCTGAAGAGCATCAACAGTCTTCTGAGTGGGAGCCATGATGTCGATCAGTCTCTTGTGAGTTCTCTGCTCGAACTGTTCTCTGGAGTCCTTGTACTTGTGTACTGCTCTCAGAATGGTAACAACTTCCTTCTTGGTAGGAAGAGGTACGGGACCGCTCACCTGAGCTCCGGTCTTCTTAACAGTTTCGATGATTTTTTTGGCAGATGCATCAACAAGCTGATGTTCATAAGCTTTCAATGTAATTCTCATTACCTGATTTGCCATAAAAAAAGTCGCCTCCTTTTCGCACTTTTGTAAGTAGATACTTACTTTTTGTACGGACAAGCGGTGACTGTACACTTTCCCGTGTGTGTCTGCGACCTTTGTGCAACGCTTTCTTCTCTCCGGTCATAAACTTACACGTTGTTACTGCTCAAGGCAGATGTTAATTGGTACAGTGACTTGCCGTCAGTTTTCTAACTTGACATTCGCTCCACGGAAAACCCGATCTCCATTACTGGAAACCGGCAACCTCACGCTTCACAGCTATCATGCCACAGCAAAGATTAGTATACATTGAATTTACGGGCATTGCAAGACTTTTTTTCAAAAAATTGTATTTTTTTAGATACAATTCTTTTTTTCTGTTTTGCACAGGTTCGCCACTGTATTTTTGTGAGTTTCTTCTTATATAATATAGCCCAGTATAATATTGCCCAATATTTTTTATGGCAAATGAAACCGTTCCCCCTTGGATGCTCTCAGTTGCCGTCGGGCTTATCCTGACAAAATCTCTTGCTGCGCCCCGCTGGTCCGATATCGTCGGGGCTTATCCTGGCAAAATCTCTTGCTGCGCCCCGCTGTTCTGATATCGCCGGGGCTTATCCTGGCAAAATCTCTTTCTGCGCCCCGCTGGTCCGAGATCCCCGGGGCTTATTCTGACAAAATCTCTTTCTAAGCCCCGCTAGTCCGAGATCCCCGGGGCTTATTTTGACAGAATCTCTTTCTGCGCCCCGCTGGTCCGAGATCCCCGGGGCTTATTCTGACAAAATCTCTTTCTAAGCCCCGCTAGTCCGAGATCCCCGGGGCTTATCCTGGCAAAATCTCTTTCTAAGCCCCGCTGGTCCGAGATCCCCGGGGCTTATCCTGGCAAAATCTCTTGCTGCGCCCCGCTGGTCCGATATCCCCGGGGCCTATTCTGACAAAATCTCTTTCTGCGCCCCGATGTCCCAGTATCGACGAGGCTTATTCTGGCAAAATCCTTATCTACGCCCCGATATCCCGGTATCGACGGGGCTTATTACGGCAAAATCCTTATCTGTGCCCCGATGTACAAAGGTGGAGGGTATAATCGACCTGATTTTGTCTCACATACCCGCTTTCGCAAGTTCTGCTGGGTACAGATAGCTTGTTTTTGCCTCCCATACCCTCGCCAACACAAATACATAAAAATACTGACAGGCAGATGTCTTCGCTGTCCATCAGTATTTTTGTCTGTCAATATTTATTTCATCAACGGTCTGTTACAGCCGGTTCGCTTTCACATCCTCGAACTCCTGCAGCATTTCCTCGGAAGGAGTCTTGGTAGTGAGGCTGACTGCGATGATAGCGATAAGTCCCAGCCCGAAGCCTACTACCAGGGAATACAATCCGGTAGCTTTGCCCAGAGTCTGTCCGCCCACGAGAGGGATGTAATCCCAGATGATAACGGCAAGTGCACCGGTGACAATTCCGGCTACCGCTCCTGGGAAGTTGGTTCTCTTCCAATATAAGGACATCACTACCAGCGGACCAAAGGCGGCACCTAAACCTGCCCACGCGTTGGATACCAGTCCCATGACGGTGTTGTTCGGATTCCATGCGATGATGTAAGCCAGCACAGCTACCACCAGTACAGTGACACGGCTGACATTCATGACCGTCTTGTCATCCGCATCCTTCTTGAGCAGTCCCTTGAAGATATCTTCCGCCACACTGGAGGCACTGACTAACAGCTGGGAATCCGCCGTGGACATGATCGCTGCCAGGATACCACAGAGGAACAATCCTGCAATGAACGGAGCCCGCATCTCCACGGTAAATACCTTCTTGATCATCTCAATAAATACCTTCTCATTATTGCCATTCACCAGCTCCGGCAGATAAGCTCTGCCCAGGATACCGATAAATACTGCAAATCCCAGGGATAATGCTACCCAGCTGATGGCAGTAGCCTTGGACTTGGTCATTTCCTTCTCATCCCGGACTGCCATAAATCGTACCAGGATGTGGGGCATTCCGAAATATCCCAGTCCCCAGCCGAGACCGGAGATCACGCTGATGATATTGTTGCTGCCGTCACCGTTCTTCATCAGGTTCAGGAAGTTGGCACTGTCAGCACCGCTGGCTTCCAGACCGGCTGACAATGTAGTGCCGCCGGTTGTCAGAAAATGATAAGCGAACAGCGGTACTGCCAGAATACCGACTAGCATCAGCATACCCTGGATAAAGTCTGTCACACATACCGCGGTAAATCCGCCGAGGAAGGTATAGACCAAAACTACCAGCGCACCGATGGTCAGTGCCACATGATAATCAATACCGAACACGGACTCAAACAGCTGACCTCCGGCAGAAAGCGCAGACGCGCAATATACCAGGAAAAATACTACAATAGTAATAGAAGAAACCGCCATCAATACCTTCTTCTCATCATGGAAGCGGTTCTCAAAATAAGTCGGCAGCGTAACGGAATTGTTGGCGCGGATCGTATATCTGCGCAGCTTCGTGGCAATGAACAGCCAGTTCAGCGTCGTGCCGATGAAAAGTCCGATGGCGATCCAGCCGTCACCTCCGACACCGGTTAAGTAAATAGCTCCCGGCAGCCCCATCAGCAGCCATCCGCTCATATCCGACGCCTGCGCGGACAGCGCAGCGACGAAGCCGTTCAGCTTTCTGCCTCCCAAAAAGTAGTCTTCGGAATTGTTATTGCCCTTTGCATAAAACGCTCCGATAGCGATCATCATGAGTAAATACAGCACGAATGCCACAATTACCCAGCCTAACGTATTTCCTGTCATAATAGCCTCCTCAAATTTTTCTTCTTGTACATTTTCTTAATTGTATACAGTGATACGATTTATTATATACAAGAAATGGCTTATCGTCAACAGATTAGTTTGCTATCGCTGTAATGTGCGAAAGCCTGATTTGAATGTTATTTTGTCATGTTGACAGGCTGAGAATAGTTTGCTATTCTCTATCTATAAGTAAATTTTCTATTTCAAATCTTATTTAATTTCAGTATTTTGGTGAATCACCATAGTTTTCATTATTAAAACTGAGTGGCATTAAAATGTCTAAAATATGAAAGGGGAATTGATGAAAACATATATAGCATATTTTGATGAAACAGGGGATGACGGAGTAACAATGAATTCATCAGACCATTTTATTTTAACAAGTTTGTATATGCCTGCAGAGAGCTGGCAGCAAAATTTTGAAAAAATGCGTATTTTGAGAAGAGAATTAAAAGATAAATATGGCTTTCATGTATCAGAAGAGATGCATACAAAACATTTTTTGACGGATAAAAATCCATATCGTGAGTATCATTGGTCAAAAGAAACAAAACAAGATATAATAAAAGCATTTACGTTAACAATTGCAAAGATGGATTTAAAGATTGTAAATGTGATTATTGATAAGAAAAAATTTAAAGATAATAACTATCACGTTCTTGAAAATGCATTGAAATATAATATACAACGTATCGAGAATGACAGCGATGGGCAATGGAATTATTTAGTGATTACGGATGAGGGCAGAATAGCACCTATGAGAAAGACAGCCAGAGCTATACGTGCATTTAATCCGATCCAATCCAAATATTTGCCTGGGTTTGTCAATCATCCGATCAGCAATATGATCGAGGATATTATGGAAAAAAATTCATCAGAATCCTATTTTATTCAAATATGTGATTTCGTTTCATTTTTTGTACATTTATATTTCAAAATCGAAATTCGGAAAGAAGAGTTACCCAAACGAGTGGGAACTGTAATTGACAAACTCTTTGTAAAACGGGTTATGGTGACGTTAAAGGAAGCGGAAAAATTAAATTTGAAAGCAAATGAGACAAATATGTATGGATTAGTAATATATCCAAAATAAAACACCACCTACATCGCATTCGCGAGTTCAGTGGTTCATTTATATTATAATAAAAGGTAAGTATAGTGTCAATAATAAATGAAAAATAAGATTGCAAGACAAAAAGCCTCGCTACAGGTATCATCTCTGTAGCGAGGTTTCTATATTATTTACGTTATTCTTAGTTCTTCTTTCTTCTCGCCAGCATTCCTGCGAGTCCGGTCAGGGATATCGCAAAGAGCATCAGCCAGATACCGAGAGGATCTCCGGTAGCCGGAACCTTGTCCAGTTCCTGCGCAGTAGCAGCAGCGGTGGGAGCTGCGGCAGCTGAGTTGTCCGTACTGTCATTATTATCGTTATTGCCGGTGTTATTGCTGCCGGTATTATTGCTGCCGGAGGTGTTCCTTGCTACCGTAAAGCTGGTGCCTGCGGCGCCGTCTGTCCATACGATCTCAAAGGTGTGACTGCCCTCGGACAGAGTCTTCAGGTAATCTGCATGTAATTCGATGATCGTGGAGCCCTCACTCACGGTATAGTTCTTGGAATCAATGATATTCCCATCTACCTTTACATTCTGGAACTTGGAATATTCACCGTTTCCTCTGATTTTGAGACTTCTTCCGTCCGTATTCTGGTTCCAGGAGCCGTTCGCGCCTTCAATGATCTGATACTGTACCGTCAATACTACGGTATCGGTGGTAACTGAACCGGCCGCATTGCTGAGAACACACCGGTACTTAAATCCGTTGCAGTCTCTATCCGTTACTCCTATGGTGTAGGTTGCACCGGTAGCTCCGGTGATGTTCACAAATCCATTACCGTCGTTTCTGTCGATCTGCCACTGATAGGTTACGTCCGTACCGGTTGCAGTAACTTCAAACGTTGCTGTGTCTCCTACTGTCACAGATACACTCTTGGGCTGTGCAGTGACTGCCGGAGCGTCCACATGGTAAAGTTCGATTTCACCGGTCAGAATCTCATAATTGGTATCCGCAGGGATGAAGCGCCACTTGTAAGTCTTGTTCATCTCGACTGCCGTGTCATTGGGAAGTACACCTGCATCATCTATCCACTCCAGTGTACCGTCTGCCGGATGAATGGTGCTGCCTGCCAACGTCAGTCCTGCGTCTGCCAGGGTCATACCGCCTGTGGTAATCTTATTGTACTTCGGTTCACCGCTTGTAGCAGCCCGGGTAATCATAATGACAAAAGGTGCACTGGTGATCTCACTGTAATCGATATCACCTGCCTTGGTTGCTGTGATAACAACGCTTCCGACCTTAACCGGAGTCAGAACGCCATTCTGATTAATCGTTGCATTGCCTGTGCTGCCTGCATCCACTCTGTAAGTAATCTCACCTGTGCCGGAACCGCCGACCGTGCTCAGTAGCAGCTTCTGTCCATAGGCCACAGTGTTGTCACCGGTGATGCGCAGTGTCTCCTGAGGTTCTTTCGCCGTCAGGGTCAGTACTAAATCCTTGGTAAATTTTTCATAATTTGGATTGGAAATCGTTACCGTCCAACAGATGGTGTCATTTTCCGCACCGGCTGTCAGCCTGTAGGTGATCTTTCCGGCTGTATTAATCATAGCCGGTTCCACCTTTGCAGATCCCGAAGTTTGTGCCTCGGAAATGCTGTATGTCCATGTCTCCCCGGCAGGAAGTCCTGTGTAATCGGGTGTGAAGGTCTTCTGCTTCCGGTCGGAGAATTTCTGCTTTAAGTTCTCCTCCTGCAATACACCGCCCTTAGCCTGCGTAATCGCTACCTTTGCGGTGGTCATGTTGGAAACAAGCTTATAGTTGTCTGCCGCTTTTCCCTGCAGGGTCACCGTAACGGTAACTTTTTTGTCTGTGCCGACATTCGCATTAACCATCTTGCCGGTCGCGGTATAATCGGAACTTGTCAGCGTTGCAACAAGTGTGTTTGTGCTGTCTTTGAAGGTCACTTCTAAAATGGTCACGGAGGTATTATTCCGCTCGTAGCTGCGGTCTTGCGTGAGCGCGATTGCAATGCTGATAGGCTTTGCAGTAATAGTTGCCCTGGTCTTATATATTCCGCCGGTCAGTTCATAGTGAGAGGCAAACTCACCAAGAAGTTTTACCGTTACCTCTGCATCCTGTTTCCCGGCGTTTTCACTTTGGAAAGCACCGGTCACCGTGTAGTCCGTACCCGCTACCCGACCGTCTATTCTCACGTCTGCCTCGTTGGCAAAAACTACCCCTGTGACGTCAGCATTCACGTTTCCATCGTAATCCTTGTTAGCAACGGTAGCCTGTACAATATGGACACGTGCCTTATTCACCGTCAATTTATAGCTTGCCGTGCCTACCTTGTAGTTCGTTGTCTCGGCGGCTGTCGCGGTAATGGTGGTCTCGCCCACTCCGACAACGGTAACCTCACCTTTTTCATTCACAGTTACGACGGAATTGTCGCTGCTTTGGTAATTCACCGCGCCGTCACCCTTATTGGTGAGCTCATTGTTAGCAGGATTCGTTCCATAGGAGGTCGTCACAGCAGGCTTCTCGAAGTTCAGCTTCGGATCCGCCTTCTCAATGGCAAATTTCTTAACAACATCTGCAAATCCATAATTTCCCTTTGCTTTAACGGTTACGGAACCGGCATTCGTACCGGCGTTTACGTTATCACCGTAAATAATGGTGTAGTCCGTACCCTTCGTCAGCGGTCTGCCATCGATGGTTACGGTAACATCCGGCGTAATCCGTTCGCCGGTATAAGTATAAGTTGTGTTACCGCTCAGTTCCACAGTCGGTTCGGTAATAATGGGAGTAATCGTAAACGCCCAGTTTTCATCCGTCAGGTCACTTGCTGCGTTAAAATTCGTGCCGTCCGTCACACTAATTTTAACCTTGTATTCACCCGCATTCATGGGCTGCACTTCCGTCTCGCCCTGATAGTATTTCACCATAACATCGCCCATGCCGGTGATGTTCGTCGCAGTCTTGATGTCTGCAGTCTTTGCCGTGCCGTCATATGTCAAGCTGCCCGGTGCGGTAAAGACAAAATTTTTCGCTGCGGGATCTGCCTTTTGAATCTCATAAGTCACACTGGCTGTCACACCACCCACTGTGATGCTTGCGGTATAAGCACCGACATTGGTGGGATAGGAACCGTCAGGGAGTGTAGCACCCTGTCCGTTTCCAACCGTGTAGCTGATTGTGGGATCCTTCTCACCGGTGAGCAGTTTGTTCTCAAGTATTGCCGTTTTGTTGCTGCCATCGTAGATCAGAGTATTCTCCTCAGGTGCCTTGATGGTCACGCTGCCGCCGTCAATGTTGGGACAGTTCGTTGTATTAACGCAGGTGGCGGTAATCGACTTGCCGTCTGCGCCCGGCTTGTATTTCCAACTGTGCTGGTGGGTGCTAAGGTACAGATTACCCTGCTCATCCTTTATAACCATATAGCCCCTATCTGTATTGTCCGGCTTGAAAATCTTAGTATAGTCCACCAAGCCGGTTGCTCCGGTAGCAATCTGAACCGGAGCCTTTGGCCTGGGGCTATTGGTAGTAGCCACACCAATACTTGCAGCATTCGTCAGACTTGGATCAATGTGGATAATTGATTTTGAGTTTTCATCCTTTTCGTACAGGAAAACATCCTTTTTGGTGTTGCCTATAATCCTTGCCGTCCCACCGACCGTCATTGTAATCTCCGCAGGAATATCTGCTCCTACTCTATTGCCGGTGATAGCGCCACCATACATATTGAACACACCGGCACTGGCGTCCTGACACACACCAGCATCAGTTCCGGTGATGGTGCCGCCATACATGGTGAATTTAGGAATGCCATTGTAAGCCTTGAACTGCACACCATAAGACTTCTGATCTTTTGAGGTGATAGTACCGTCCTCGTGGTCACATAGTGTCAGATTGCCCCTCGCGAGAACAGCAATCGTCGAAGCATAATTCTGTGCTAAATTGGTGATGCACTTTCCGTTCAGACAGAGATTTACGTCACCGGAGATTTTAATCGTACCGGTAAACGTAATATTGTCCAGTAAGTAGTAGTTTCCAGTAGGAAGCACATATTCCATCCCTTTTGTGCCATTACTACTGCTTACTATCGTTCCACCACACATCATCTTCTGTGTATCTGCATTATAGGTCAGTGGAGTCCACAGAACATCGTCATGTTTAGTCTCGTGGCTGCAACTTGCGCCACAGATTGCATGCTTATGCAGCGCACCGTTTACCACATACAGACTGTTGTCGATGTTCTGCACACTGTATGTGTTGCTGCTATTATTGTCGATGGTGAACCCGCCCGCAATTTTATCCGTCAGGGTAACACCCGTGGCTGCCTCGACAAACTTCACAAAATTTCCCTCCGCAGGCAGCTTTTCAAGCGTCACACCAATACGGATATTATGCAGCACGTTTTGACCAATGGAGATATTCGTGCCGCCGGGCAGATAGACATTGCTATCGTTGCCTTTTGCATCCTTGTTGCCGGTGATGTTCACGTCCCCGGTATGGTCCGCTGTCCCGTCGACACTCATGTTCGCAGTACTTGACTCTACATACACACCGCCACCGTTAGCAGTTGCCGTGTTACCGATAACACTGCCGCCAAAGGTTCGGAACGATGTCTTATCTTTCACGGCAACACCGCCTCCGTTGGTTGCCGTGTTGCCAGTAATCGTTCCACCGTACATGTAAAAATAGCCAGAGATCCTAGAATTCTGTGTATCAGGATTATGAAAACTAGCTGTACGTATCGCAACACCACCGCCCTCATTTGCGCTGTTGTTTGTGATGCTGCCACCAGACAGATAGCCGAAGCCGCCGTTTAAGTACACACCGCCGCAGTCATTGGTGCTGTTGCCGGTGATGCTGCCGCCCCACAAGTGGAAGCTACTGCGGGGGTGTACATACACGCCTCGCCCGGTCTTGTCCTCAGCATGAGTGATTTTTCCGTTGCCGGTGCAGTCGCAAACGTGTAAATCACCGGCAGTTGAGCTATCTTCGGAGCCTACTGTGATGGCATCAAAATTGCCGTTAGCTGTGATGCTGTGACCATTCAAACAAAGCGAGATGAAGCCTGTCGGATTCCAGCTCGTATCATTCAGTTTAATATTATCTGTTAGATAGTAATACTGCATGTCCGTTCCACCCTTGATGGCACGCAACTCCGCTTCCGTGTTGATTGCAGTCCACAGCACATTTTCGTGATAAGTAAGGGTGCAGTTCGCCGTGCCACAGAGACGATGCACATGTAATTCGCCGTTTGAAAAGTTGACAGCGTTGTCTAGCGCATACCTCTTATAGCCGATATCGCTGTTGAAAGCATTCAGGTCATTCGCGGTCAGTGTGTAATCATTGCTTGCACCCTTGGCGATGGCAACATACTTGTCCGTATCGAGAACCTGTCCCATGGTCACGCCAATCTTGGCGGAGCTGTCCAGCCCATTCGAGCCGATGAGAATGGTCTTGCCGCTGGGCAAATAGACATTGTTATCGTTTCTATTACCCGCGTTGTCGGTGATTTGTGCCGTACTGGACACAGTAAACTTGCCGTAATAGGGCTCAGAAATATATACACCACCGCCGTTTTTGCTAGCGACGTTGTTTGAAATCCTACCACCGGACATGGTAAACCTCATATTTCCATATGCACTCTTCAGCCATATACCACCACCGTTACCAGTAACGGCTGTGTTTCTAACGATATTACCACCAGATATATTGAATTTTACTGACTTACTAATTGTAGATTCATAGTATATACCACCACCGCTAGACGGTGCATGGTTGCTGTCAATACTACCACCGGATATAACGAAGTTGGTGCTATCTTTTGCATACACACCGCCGCCGTTACCGTTTATGGTTACTTTGTTATCAGAGATACTGCCCTTATACATGTAAAAATTACCACCATCTACGTATACACCGGCACCACTACCTTTGGCAATCTGGTTTTTGGTAATTTCGCCGTTATACAGTATCAAGGTACCCAAGGACATTATACCTCGTCCTATATTATCCTGTGCATGGGTAATCTTGCCGACCTCATTCTGACAGTCAGTGATAGTCAGTGTCGTTCCTTTCGCAACCCTAATGGTCTCCTCTCCTGCTGCACCGGTGATTGTTTTTCCATTTAAGCAAAGGTTTACACTAATATTGCAGTTCCATGTTTCATCCAGTGTAACATTGTCTGTCAGATAATAATTGCCACTACTCTTGATGTCACTCAGCCTGGAAACACCTATCCATGTCTGATTGCTATGCTTCCCACTGTCACCACAGGTCTCTCCACAAACGGGATGCCGATGCGGTACGGTCGCCGACAGTTTCACCTCACCGTTCACAAGAACCGGATAGAGGTTCTCTTTATCACTGCTAATATGATCCACATATTCTTCGGTCAGGGAACCAACAGCCCCAGACTCCACAGCTGCAGCGGCAACCGTTACGAGGTTGCTCCCAGTGGGCGTATCCTGGGTGGATACGCCGATTTTGCCGGTGAATGTGGATAATTTACTAATCCGAATTGCATTGCCGGTAGCCAGATAGACATTGTTCTGAACATCTTGACACAAGTTGTCACAGACCCGAGGAGCACCGCCGGCAATTTTAAAAGTACTATTTTCTACATAGACGCCGCCACCATTCTCGGTTGCCGTGTTATTGCTAATCTGCGCATTGCCGCTCATGGTAACCTGACCGTTTTTACGTACATACACAGCACCGCCGCTAGTGGCTGTATTGCCGCTGATTTTCGCATTATCGGACATATATAAGCAGTTACTGACTTCTCCGTCAGTGCTGGCAAATATATACACTCCGCCACCTGATGTCGTCCATTTGGTGGGAGCAATGTTGTTACTAATCTGTGCATTGCCGGACATGTTCATGACGCTTTTGTCCGACAACAGTACACCGCCAGCAGAAGCAGAGACCATGTTGTCGCTGATTACACCACCATACATGTTAAATGTGCTACCGAGCGCAGCGACGCCACCACCCCAACTTGCAGCATTGCCTCTGATTGCACCGCCATACATATTAAATGTGCTATCATGCACATACACACCGGCTCCATTATAACTGCCTTGGAGCTTATTACCACAAATAGTTCCACCGTACATGGTAAAAGTGGCGTTCTTATCCACTTTCACACCTAAATCCGACGTTCTCACGCTGTGAGTGATAACTCCACCGGTAACGGAGATGCGGTTCTCCGTATTTTCCTCGCACGGCACCCATCGAGTTAAATTATTTTCCACGCTTTTGATGAAATAGTGCGTACTCGCACTACTATTGCAGTCACAGAGAGTAAATTGTCTATTCGCTCCCTTGATCTCAATGACACCAAAATCCCCGTTTGCCGCAATGCTGTGACCATTCAGACAAAGCACCACGTTATTGTTCGGTTCCCATGTTCCCGTTGTCACGATATCCTGTGTCAGGTAGTAATATCCTTCCGTTGCAGCTTTCAGTTCTGTTTCGCTGCCTATGGGCTGCCACTCTGTCACAATGCTATGGTTATTCTCATCTGTGCATGTCGCGCCGCAGATGGGATGGTCAACATGCTGACCTTCCGCCACCGTCATCGGAACCGTCATCGGTGTATTCAACACTTCAGAAATGGCATGAAGCCGTGTCATATCCAGCTCTTCACGCTGTTCCTCGGTCAGTTCCGCCATAGCCTCGTCGATAGCTTCCAGCTGTGCACTGACACTTTCTGCATTTTCCACCGTCACTGTCTCCGGCAGAGCGTCGATGAGTGCCTGTACCTTCTGCACTGCTGCCTTCTTCTCATCATCTGCCCCGGTGTCCTGCGTGCCGGCATCACTATCGCTGACACTTTTATCGGGGGCTTCGCCCGCAGTGGAATCTTCCGTGCCGGGAGTTTCCACAGTGGTGCTCTTATCGGACGAAGTCTCTGCCTCCGGTGCCGCCGCTGCTTCTGCTTCCTCCTGCTCTTCCGCAGAGTCTGCTTCCTGTTCTGTCACCGCATCAGCCTCCTGTGCGATTGCTGTCATGGGTAGTGTGGAGAAGCAGAGAATAAATGCCAGTAACATGCTCAATACTCGTTTTTTCATAGCGTTTTACCTCTTTCCGATGGGCATAGTGATACCCATTATCTTAAAGATAACGTACCACACCTTCTCTCAGTAAAACCGGTTTCTGCATGAATCGACCCAAATATGACATGAATCGACCGAAGAGGACTTTAAATGGCTCAATGCGGCTCAATGCGGTTCAATAGCAAGTATTCCTTGAAAAAGTCTTTCCGGTATTATATTCTATTATTATGTCCTATAAAAGTTAGTTACAAAGTATACACACAGAAAGGTTTCTATATGTGGATTGCAGATCATTGGAAAGATTATGAAGTGCTGGATACGTCCAGCGGAGAAAAGTTAGAGCGTTGGGGAGATTATATTCTGGTGCGTCCGGATCCCCAGGTCATCTGGAAGACGCCCCACGATCATAAGGGCTGGAAGCAGAAAAACGGTCATTACCACAGAAGTGCCAAGGGCGGCGGAGAATGGGAGTTCTTCCATCTGCCGGATGAATGGGCGATTCATTATACCCTGCCTTTTCAGAAGGAAGCCTCCGGTAAGGCTGATCCTCTGACCTTCCATCTGAAGCCCTTCAGCTTCAAGCATACCGGCCTGTTCCCGGAGCAGGCTGTGAACTGGGACTGGTTCTCCGGTCTGATCCATGAGGCAGGCCGCCCCGTGAAGGTGCTGAACCTCTTCGCTTACACCGGCGGTGCCACTGTATCCGCCGCAGCTGCGGGAGCTGCTGTGACCCATGTGGATGCGTCCAAGGGTATGGTCGGCTGGGCAAAGGAGAATGCTGCTGCCAGCGGGCTTGCCGATGCTCCTATCCGCTGGCTGGTGGACGACTGTATGAAGTTCGTAGAGCGTGAGATCCGCCGGGGCAACAAATACGACGGCATCATCATGGATCCTCCTTCCTACGGCAGAGGACCCAAGGGCGAGATCTGGAAAATAGAAGATAATATCTGGGATTTCGTAGGACTGACCGCACAGCTTTTATCCGATGATGCGCTGTTCTTCCTGATCAATTCGTACACTACAGGATTGCAGCCCGCCGTGCTGTCCTATATGATGAATTCCACCCTGACGAAAAAGTTCGGCGGTCATGTGGAAGCCGAAGAGATCGGCCTCCCCGTCACCGAGAGTGGGCTGGTACTGCCTTGCGGTGCTTCCGGGCGCTGGCAGCGAAAGTGATCAGACTAGCATCATAAGCCAAATCAAGAAGGAGCCTCTGGTCGAGGCTCCTTCTTGATCACAGCCAAAGTCAGCAACTATCGCCTGATGATTGAATTCCAAATATGGTGCGTTTTTACTCCTCTGTTTCAATCTCCAATCTCTGAAGAATGTCTCTCACAATACCAGCATCCTCAATCAGAGAAATTCCAAAACACTTTTTTCCTGCATCTTTTAAGGAGGCTCCTATATGATAAACATTTTTCTTATCCAAGATTAAAAAGCGATCATGAAATACTTTCGTGTACCGCACTTCCAGTAAAGGATACTGGCTGTTGAAATTATTAACATCTTCTTGAGATAACTTGGTTCTTTTCAATGTATACATCACAACAGTCACATTTTCATTCTTTTTTGTGAGAAGATTCAGCGTTCCTATATCCACATAGCCATCAATTAAAACGATTTCCTTTTCCGCTTTTTGAATCAGGCTAACAATTAGGCTAAAAGCATCATATATCTGTCCATCAAAAAAGACTTTCTGATTTGATTCCTCATGGTCCGATATATATTCAAATATCTGATCCAATTTTTCATCCGTTTGCTTTTGATATTCCAGTTGTTTTAACTCCACATTACTGATACGCTCAAAAAGCAAGGCGTTATTAGCAATAAATCGCCTCATTTCCACGAATGCGCGCATAATACCAATACTTACCTTAATTGCCACTTCGCTATGTAGAACACTAGCCAACATAGAGATTCCCTGTTCTGTAAATACATAAGGAAGAGTCCTACGACCACCATAATTATTTTCGCCCTGCGCAAAACTTGAAATGCCAGTTTGGCATCTCAAGTTCTGATACTCCTCTTTCGTGAGCTGAAAACGAAAATCTTCTGGAAATCTACTAATATTTCTTTTTACTGCTCTATTCAATGCCCCTGTCTCTACTTGGTAAAGAATGGCAAGATCACTATCCAACATGACTTGCTTATCTCTAATAACATAAATCATTTTTTCAATCGACGGTCGAGTGATTTCAACTAAATCATTTGTAATACCATCCGTCTTTTTCGCTTCTGGTTTAATTTCTATCATAAATTCTCCCTATAACATTTACACGATATCCCGATACCGTACCTTGCCATTATGTTTGGAATGCCTTTCCCATAGAATTCCTTCCTGTGTTTGTTATAACCGCAGGATCAGACATTCCATGTTTATGAGATTATAGTAACAAAAGCAGACATACCTATGTCCCATACAAAGTACGTATATCGCGGTCAAAACCCCGCTGTTATTTTAGAATGTTGTAAATTTGGAATAAAAGCATGGACTTTCCGACTCGCTATTCAGAACTTCACAAGATATCTGTAGAAATAGAAAACTTCTATGCTTTGTGCACATTCTAGCATAGAAGTCTTCTGCTGGCAAGGGGTATGCTATTATCAAATATTTGTAATGCAAAACCAGATTTGTCACCTATCTTTCACTTCTGATCACAACACGAATTTTCTTAACACCGGAATCTTCCGAAGCACCCACGCGGTAGCCGTTGCCAGTGCCAGCACTACCAGGCAGAATGCAGCCAGCAGCAAAATCAATACCGCTTGCCCGGCGGCTACAGACTGCACACCGCATTGTTCCAACACCGTAAAGGGTGTGATCTTCACGAATTTATACAACAGGTTCACATACACCGGATGTACCAGGTATACGGCGAAGCTCAAAGCTCCCGCCTCCTGCCAGGGGATCCGGTGTTTTTTAATACTCCCATTCCATCCTGCAGCGAACAGAAGCACTGCAAGCAGTACTGTAAACGGATAATTGTATGCCATCTGAATGGAGAATCCCGCAAGTGTTCTGCTCAGGATCATTCCCAGAGCCAGAACCGCTACTGCAGCTGTCAGCCATACGTTCCTTCCCTTGTCCACACCTACTTCTCTCACCGCGAAGAAATATCCACACAGATAATACAGGAAATACACACCGCCATCCGGCAATACCGGAATACTGTTGACATCCAGTACCTTATTCAGAAACGGTGCCACACTGCTTCCTAAGAAGATCACTGCCATCACTGCCGCAACACCCCACACCGGCAGCACACGCAGCACTTTTTTCAGAAGCGGCGTGATCAGATATAAAAACAAGATCAAATACAGATACCACATATGGGACCAGGTATGTCCCGTCAGAGTCATCTTCAGTGCCTCCGGGATCATCCTGATCCGGAAGGTCCGCTCCGCCACTACCAGCTCGGAAGCTGCATACGGAACGCCGAATAGGAGGATCGCCAGCGCAATCCTCCTGCAATATTTTTTAATCATGACCGGATAAGTCAATGTACGTTCCGGATTCAGGAACAAATATCCCGAGATCAATAAAAATATAGGAACACACCAGGTCACCAGATCCATAACTGACAGCAATAATGACCGGTATTCCGGCATTATCGACGCATCTGTCACATCTGTCGCACCTGTCAGTACATGCATCAGCACCACTGCACAGGTTGCCAGTACCCGGAGCACGTCCAGGAACTGCTTCCTGGGTCCGGATAAGCCGTTTGTCATGTCTCTCCCATCTCCTCCATCAGGCGCATGCCTGCAGTATCTGTCACAGGAAGGGAGAATACTATGCTTTGTGCTTTACTCTCCAGTCCTGCTTTTTCCATTATAGCACGCATGATGGAATTTTTCTGCTCACTTTTTACCACAATGAACAACATTTCTTTTTCCGGCACCAGTGTCACGCCCAGAAACTGCTGTGCATTCTCTGTTCCGGTGCCCTTGGCATGGATGACTGTGCCGCCCGCCGCATGTACTTCTCTCGCTGCATCCATGACCAGCTCCGTATATCCATGATTGGCTATCACTACCAGAAGCTCATTCTTCGTCTCTTTCAATGTGGACTCCTCTCCTTTTACGAATTCCTGCCCGCAGGTCAGGTAATTCAATGCTTTCTTGCCACCGACACTGCTCACGGGAATGATAAATGCGATTCCCATTCCTGGGAGATCGATCTGCATTTTCTTACGCAGAGCAGGCTTGATCTGCCGCCAGGCAGCATCTGTGACAAGATGGAACAATACGCTCTTCTCCATGCCGTCCAGTCCAAAATAATCTAAGATCTCATTCGCCGCGGTTCCCATGCCGACGGTAACACTGCCGACCTGTGCGCCGTTTTCTTTATAGCATTCCACGAATTTCCTCGTCAGCTGACGATTGGTGATGGTGACCATCATATATAATTCACTCATGGGCACACCTCCTACAGTTCAATGATGGCATTCTCATCCAAAGCACCAAATGCATCCGCCGCACCGGCAAATACGCCTGCACCGCTCTTCTGCTGCTTTAACTGATATACCATTCCCAATATCTGAATCGTGATCAGCGGTGTCATGGCTACCATTGCTACCACACCGAAAGCATCTGCGACTAAATTGCCGCCCACCGCCACACAGGCACCCTGCGCTAACGGCAGTAAAAAGGTAGCTGTCATGGGACCGCTTGCCACACCGCCGGAGTCGAAGGCGATCGCTGTGAATATCTTCGGTACAAAAAAGGATAGTCCTATCGCCACACCGTAGCCCGGGATCAAAAACCATAGAATCGGGATCCCCGTCAGCACGCGGATCATCGCCAGTGCTACGGATAAGGATACGCCCACGGACAGAGAAATGCCCATGGATCTGGCAGAGATAGCGCCGTCCGTCAGCTCCTCTACCTGATGATTCAATACATAGACCGCTGGCTCCGCTTTTACGATAAAGTAACCAATCAGTGCTCCCACCGGCACCAGTACCCACCTGTAGGATCTGGCTGCCATGACCTGACCGAGGTAATTACCGGCTGGCATAAAGCCCACATTTGCGCCGGTCAGAAACAATACCAGACCGATATAAGTATACACCAGCCCGATCAGGATCTTCGCCAGTGTCTTCCCCGACAGCCGCAGGGCAAATATCTGGAACAGACCGAAAAACAATACAATGGGAAGTAATGAGAGTGCGATTTCTTTCATATAATCCGGAATCCCATGGGCAAAAAGCTGCGCCAGTTCCACGGAATCAGCGATCTCCGGGATCGCCACCGGCTGGTAATCCGCATTGGTCGGCTTGTAGATCAGCCCCAGCACCATAACCGCCAGGATTGGGCCGATGGAGCACAGTGCTACCAGACCGAAGCTGTCGTCTGCCGCATGATGGTCATTACGGATGGACGCAATACCGACACCAAGTGCCATGATAAAAGGAACGGTCATGGGTCCCGTGGTCACACCTCCGGAATCAAACGCCACTGCCCGAAAGTTCTCCGGTACGAGAAATGCAAGAACGAACACTGCTATGTAGAAAAAAGTTAACAACGGCGGCAGTGCCACACCGATCAGCATACGCAGAAGGGCAATGACCAGGAAGATTCCCACGCCCACTGCCACTGCCAGGATCAGCGTCATGTTCGGAACCGAAGGCACCTGTGTCGCCAACACCTGCAAGTCAGGCTCGGAAATGGTGATCACCACTCCCAACAGAAAAGATAACACTACGATCAGCAGAATATTTTTACTCTGGGTCATTCTGGCACCCACTTTTTCTCCCATGGGGGTCATGGACATCTCCGCACCCAGGGTGAAAAACATCATACCGGCCATGACCATCACCGCTCCCACCAGAAAGCACAGCAGGATACTGGAGGTAATTGGAGCTATGGTAAAGCTTAATACGATCACGATCCCTACTACCGGCAGGACCGCCTTCAAGGATTCTGCAAATTTTTGCCGGATCTTTGGATTCAATAACTTCAATATTGGTCTTTCCTTTCTTTAGGTTTTCTTTATCTTAACATGAAGCAAAGACCCGATCCTACCGTTTTTCGTGAATTTATAAAATTTTCACGGGTTCTTAACGCAATCTTTATGCAGACAGCTCCCGGTCCTGCCCAGACTGCTTTTTCACAAATTTATAGGCCCAGACATCCACCACGATCACAAACAGGAAAAAGAAAACGAAGATCCAGTCCGCATCCAGAGACAATGCGGAATCATAGATACCGTGTTCGATCATCGGCATGAACACGCTGAGCTTCAGGTAGCGTTTCCTGCGTTTTTTATCGCCTGCAAGTTCTGCCTCCTTCGCCACACCGAAGAAATATCCCATGATCACGCCATCGATGGCATGGGAAGGCACGGACAACAGGGCTCTGGTCACTGCCGTCCCAAAGTCACCGCCCAGACAATACAGAACATTTTCAATGGCTGCAAATCCCAATGCCGAAGTCACGCAGTACACGATGGCATCGAATTTATAATTGAAGGCCGGATGCTTCCATGCCGCCCATTTGGCCGCTTTCATCTTGCAAAGTTCCTCGATCAATGCCACCCCGATAAAATTATCCAGGATCACGTAGCACAGCGTATCTGCATCCACAAATACCAGAAATACTTCATCCAGAATGATTTCCAGTATCATGGCCGGTATCACGGACAACACGCCGAACAGGAATATTTTCCACAATAATCCCCTCGGCTCCTTCTCCACCTTATCCTGTCTGTAGATCCATACCACCAGTGCGATGGCCGGCAATAGTGCCAATCCTGTCAGAAACATAACCTACTCCTCTCCTGTCCACATAGACGGTCCGCCCTTTCAGGACCGCCGCCATACTACATTTTAATCTAATGTTTTTCCTGATGTCAACCTAACGAAAGTATATGTTCCTATTTTTTGTGTCTTAGCTTTTCCGGAGGATACCTGCCTGCCTTTTGCCTCCGCTTTAGGGGAAAATATACCGGTTGTCATATATCCTTAACTACTTCTTTACACCTTGCATTGCAAAGTAATGGTACTATAGTTATAATAAATTTAAAAAACAACTAACAATATTTCATGGAGGATCACACCGTGTTCCGATCATTTTCCGATAAAAAATCACCGCGGAAAAGCTTCCGCTTAAAACCACCCTTTACCAGGCACGCCATCAGTATCCTGATCTGTGCTGCCTGCATGCTGTGCGCCACACTTGCCTCTTTTTTATATCAGCATATTGTCCCGGACAACCATGCCAATGTAGCATTGTTCTACATTCTGGCACTGGTGATCATCGCCAGATGGACGGTGGGCTACGGCTACGGCATTGTCTGCACCCTTTTTTCCGTAATAGCGATCAATTATCTGTTCACCTATCCGTATTATAAGCTTAATTTCACACTGACCGGCTACCCTATCACCTTCCTGCTGATGAGCGGGATCACTCTGATCCTGTGTACCATGACCTCCCATATGACCATCCAGTCCGAGATGATCGCAGAGCGGGAAAAGCGGCTGGCAGAGGCCGAAATGGAAAAGATGCGTGCGAATCTTCTGCGCGCCATCTCCCACGATCTGCGCACGCCGCTCACCGGCATCATCGGCAACAGCTCCCTGTTTCTGGAAAGTCAGAACGATCTAAGCTCCACCGAACAGCGTACGATCATGACCAATATCTACGAGGATTCCAACTGGCTGTTGAATATGGTGGAAAATCTGCTGTCCGTCACCCGTATCCAGGGAGACAGCTTAAGCATCAATACCACAGAGGAGCCGGTGGAGGAAGTGGTGGGAGAAGCTTTGGAGAAGCTGAAAAAACGCTATCCCGATGCCGCCATCCGGGTCAAGATCCCCGAGGAATTTCTGATGATACCCATGGATGCGGTGCTGATCGAGCAGGTCACCATCAATCTGCTGGAAAATGCCATCGTTCATTCCGGAAGTATCCTGCCCATTGATTTCATCGTGGAGGATCATCCGGAGCATGTCTCTTTTATTGTGAGAGACTACGGAAAAGGACTGTCGGAAGAAAAATTACAGAATCTGTTCGAGACGGGTACCTACAACAATTCCCGGAGCTCGGATTCCCGCAAAGGCATGGGTATCGGTCTGTCCATCTGCAAGACCATCATCACCGCCCATCACGGAACGCTGAGTGGCAGGAATCATGCGGATGGCGCGGAATTCTGTTTCACACTTCCCAAGGCGGAAGCTCTCGCTTCGGAAAAATAAGTGTACTCTCAGCCACATACGATAGAACTGTTGAAAATACCGGAAAGGATATGGATCTCAGATATGAATAAGATCAAAGTTCTCTTAATCGAAGACGATAGAAGTATCAGTAATTTCATCACCGCTACCATGGACCGGGAAGGCTACAAGATCATGCATGCCTTAAACGGCAGAGAGGGACTTAGTCTCAGCACTTCTTTCTGCCCCAATGTGATCCTGTTAGATTTAGGGCTGCCGGACATGGACGGGCTGGAGGTATTACAGAAACTCCGTTCCTGGAGCGATGTTCCGGTGATCATCATATCTGCCCGCACCAAGGAGCAGGAGAAGGTCTCCGCTCTGGATCTGGGGGCGGATGATTATATCACAAAACCTTTCGGCACCGGCGAGCTCATGGCAAGGATCCGCACTTCTCTGCGGCACAGCCACGCCCAGACTCCCGGTCATGTATATAAGGCACTGGATCTGGAGATTGATTTCGAGAAACGACTGATCCGCCTGCGGGGTGAAGAGGTGCATCTGACCCAGATTGAGTACCAGCTGCTCACACTTTTAGCAGAGAATTCCGGCAGAGTCCTGACCTACAGTTACATCATGAATGCCATCTGGGGCCCCTACATGGACAATAACAACCAGATCCTTAGAGTCAACATGGCCAACATCCGCAGGAAGCTGGAACAGAATCCTGCCCAGCCCCAGTATGTCTTCACTGAGATTGGTGTGGGCTATCGGATGCGTGAGAACGAGAACGGTGGGACTGTATAAACAGAAATACAATTCCCAACACTGCCTCTAGCAAAATGAGTACCGTCCCTCTGTCCAGTGCCTTCCAGACGCTGTCCAGGGTATCCATCCGGCCCAGGATGTCTATGTAAAAGAAATCCAGATAGATGACCGCCGGTGAGATCACACATCCCGGATGCAGTACCGTCCGCTCCATGAGCAGACGGTACATTTCCACTGCCAGAAATATTACATTCAGGGCATAGCCCGCACAAAGCTGATTGTTCAAAAACGGTCCCAGGGAGCTGAGTTCCATACCAAGGGGAACACTTCCTGCCCGGACCATTCCGAAGCTTAAATACATGATTCCAACACTCCACAATAGCATCGCAAGGGATGCTATTCCAAGTCCTCTGCTTAATTGACTGGAGGGAATCATTTTCACATCCTCTTCCTTTCCGAAATACCGGTATACAAGCCCCAGCATCGTCAGCGTCCCCGCCATGGAGATCCCGGCCACCTGGCAGGCAATATCTCTTCCCCCAAACAACCCTCTTCCGGAAAATAAACAGATCCCGATGACACAGTTATAGATCAAAAGCCCCAGCACGATCAGATACAGGATCCTCTTTTCACGTTTCCGCTGCTCCTGGAGCTTTGCCAGTCTCACGACTTCCGTCACAGCCTCCTCCCGGTCTCCCGCCCGCTCTCCGGTCACGATGTCCTGAATCGGCAGTTCCAACAGATGGGACAGGGACTCTAATACGCCGATATCCGGAAAACTTTCTCCATTCTCCCACCGGGATACCGCTTTGTTGGTCACCCCTAACATCCTTCCCAGTTCACTCTGGGTATAATTTTTGCGCTGTCTGGCTTCCCGGATCAGATTGCCCGTTTTCTTTTTATCCATACTAATCCCTATACCTTTCTGTACTCTGCAAACTCTCAGGTGCTTTAGCACCTTTGCTTTAGCATCTTTGCTTTAGCACCGTATGCCGGCCTATCTGTACCCTTATGGTAACAATCCTTTGGAAAATGCGCAATCCATTGTAACGAGACTGCCTGTTTTCTGTGATTTTTGCGCAAAAAATTCCCCTCGGCGAGGGGGGAGTGTACCGAGGGGGATAGAGAGAAAAGTATTTTTGAAAGAGGCGGGTTCCTTTTTCAGTTATTATAATAGCGTAATTTATTTATATTTACTGCTGTTTTTATTGCTTGTTTGTGTTGAAAATACTGTTTTTTTGTGGTATTCTGACTGTATCAATGAAAGTAGATTTAAAAAGCGAAGGAGCAGCTATGGATATCACAACCAAAAAAGGCCGACGCGGCAGAAAGGATATTGACCGTATCATCGTGGAAAAAGGCCGCAGAGGCGATTTTTCTCCGCTGCAGCCCGATCATTATCACAGCTTTTATGAAATATTCTATCTCTGGTCCGGCAGCTGCCGTTTCCTGTTAAAAGATACTGTCTATCAGATGGAAGCCGGAGATCTGGTCTTCATTGCCCCGGGGGAACTGCATCACTCTCTGTATTCTGCCGGAGAGGTCTGCGAGATCGTAATGATCTATTTCAAAGAAGAATATCTGCATTTATCGGACCGGTCTGCCGACAGCCTCACTTCCATATCCGGGCAGGGGCTACAGCTGCATTCTTTCATGGGCAGCGTTCCTACGGTATACCAGGAATATCTGCACTCTCTGCTGACCCGTATGCTCACCGAGAATTCCCGCTTCGACCAATACTCCGAACATTTTGAGCGTTGCTATCTGGAAGAGCTTCTGCTCCTGCTGATGCGGCATTCCGTCATGAATGAGAAGGAGCCGGATCTACTGAACTCCCGGGATGCGGACATCCTGCTTGCCACAAAATACATTTATAATAATTTCCGCAAGCCACTGACACTGGAAGATGTCTCCTACGTGGCTTCCTTAAGCCCCACCTATTTCAGCAAGAAATTCAAACTGATCACCGGCATGGGGTTCAAGGAATATTTAAATTACGTACGGCTCAAGCACGCCCAGACGGCGCTTCTTACCACCAACAGCTCCATCACGGATATTGCTCTGGAATACGGCTTCAACGACAGCAATTATTTTAAGGACCTGTTCAAAAAAGTATACGGAAAATCTCCTCGGGAATATCGGAAAAATCCGGATTGACATCGGGTTTCTTATCGGCAGTCTCCTCTAAGTCTTCCTCTTCGAAATGTTCTTCCGTCTGTTTTTCGATTTTCTCTTCCAGTGCCTCCCGGATTGCATCCTGTACGCTGTCGAACTTCTCCAGAAAACTGTCCCATTCTTTGATGCTGAATTCCTGATTGCCGATCATGAATTTCGTCTCTGTATCGCCGTTCTGAAGCTTGTCGTAGATCTCCTGCATTTTCTCGCAGATCTGCTCCATGAGACTCAGATCCTCTTTTTCCGGTTCTCCGGCGGGTCCGGCCGGGTCCGTTTCCGCTGCTTTGTCCGCATCGGGCGTCTCCGAAGTTTCCTCGTTGCTGTCTACATTGTCACCGTTCTCCATATCATCCAGTTCTTTCTCCATCTCCCGTATCTTCTTATCCTGTGCCAGTGCACGCAGGATCCGGTTCACATCCTCCGGACTGAACATACCGATGGCCTTGGACAGGGCATCGATGTTATTCCGGTTAACCAGCAGGCTTCCACCGCCGGACAGCGGAATGTTGATACAATCTTTCTCATTAGAGGTATCTCCCAGCGTCAGACGGTTATGATCATAATCGCAGACGAAGACCACCCCATTATATTCAATAACACCGTCCTCCGCCATTTCCCCATAGGGCACTTTGTCTTTGCCTTCGATACGACGGTTCAACCGTACACCACGTGTCACCGGAGCCAGCACTTTGTCATTTTCCTCCGCAGATTTCTCCAGACTCTCTGCAAAACGAGATGCCACATCTGACGCGCTCTGCAAAGTTCCTTCGCTTACCCTCTTCTGGATCTCATACATCAGTGTCCTTCCGTAACCGATTCCCGTAATTGCCATATTTATCTCCCTCTCCGCAGCGATCACTGCCATAAAAAAAGATGGTTGCCTTCTCTTGAAGCAGCCATCCGTAGCTTTTGTCCATCCATGGTATCTGTATTTTCCTATATGAATAGTATCGACACCGCCCGGTAAAAACTTTATAGCATGATTCTCTTGTTTTTTGTACCTTAGCGCTTTATAATAGCAGTAGCAATACCTAAAGTCAGCTTTAGATAGTTTTATACAAGGAAAGGGATTATATATGTACAGCATCGGACAGGTTTCCGCAATGACGAATTTACCGATTTCTACGTTGAGATATTATGATAAAGAGGGCTTCTTCCCGAATCTGGAGAAGCAGTCAGGAATCCGGCGGTTCAGCCAGGCCGAACTGGATGCCATCCGCATGATTGAATGTCTGAAGCGTTCCGGCCTGGAGATCAAGGACATCCGGCAGTTTTTCGAATGGGTAGAGGAAGGTCCTTCCACTTACCCCAACCGTAAGGCAATGTTCGAAGCCAGAAAAAAAGCTGTGGAAGAAGAAATGAAGCAGTTGGAAAAAACTCTGGATATGCTGAAATTCAAATGCTGGTATTACGAAAAGGCCATGGAGGACGGCAACGAAGACGAAATTCACGCCATGCTTCCGGATAAACTTCCCGCTGATATTCAGACTCTGTATGATAACAGCCACGACCGGAACAACGCCTGAAACGAAGTCTTCTGCATAAATTTTCCCTCGGAAATGTATTTTCATATCGCGTAAAATATGGTACTATATTATCGGTTAGTGTATGCTAACCTTGCGTTTTCTACATAACACACACTGAATGACCATTCGGAGGGAGAATATTATGAGGGTAACAGATTTAGATGCACAGATACCTGATCAGATCGGTCATGCCTTTGGCTATTATGATTATGGAGAGGAAATCGGCATGGATTCCTTTTTCCGCAGTAAAGATGCGGTGGCAGACTATATCGCCGGATATGTGCGGATGGCATTTGCTGGCGGTATGCTTTATGGCATCCGTGAGCCTGGTAGGGGCTATATCGCCTATAAGCTGCCGGGACAGAAGCTGGGCTTTGGAGCGAGCATGGAACTTGTAAAGGCTCTTTTCCATTCTATGAGCCTGAAGGAGATCTTCCGTATGGGAGTTGCTATCTCGAAGGGCGGAACCTCTTTGGAGGATCGGATGAAAAAAGCGAAAAAGCCCTGCATCTTCGTCGGCATGGTCTGTGTACCGGAAGAATTTCAGGGGCAGGGCTATATGAGGAGCGTGATGGAACTTGCCTATGCAGAAGGTAACCGTCTGAAGGTTCCGGTGATTCTGGAGACAGATGCAAAGTCAAAATGCGATAAATACATACACCTCGGGATGCATCTTGAAGGCATCAGGGATTTAGGAAACTACGGAAAATTATACGATTTGATCAAATATCCCGATTAAAATGGATTAAAATCCCATCTTTGACACTTTATAGAGCAAAAAACAGCCATAACCCCAGTATTTATCAGGGGTATGGCTGTTTCCTTTTTCGCATCGATATTGTACTATTTTTGAAATTGTGTTATTTTTTCTGCATTGTTTCTTTGATAAGTGCCCGTATATCTGCCTTTGATATAAATTCATAATCCGTTCTGAATCCAAAAGCACTGTGCAATGCATCGGTCAGTTTTGTACGTTTGTAGGAGGGAATGCAGCCACTGTCTTTGGAAAGCAGGATCATATTCATGTCCCGAAGGGTTTTTAAGTTTTCGCTGCAGGCGAATTCTTCCCCCAGTTTCTTCTCCAACAGCCGGTATACCAGAAGGCGGATATAAGATGTTTCTGCAAATGTTGTCCAAACGTAGTTCGGTGCAGAGCTGTTGCAGGAACAGATAGCCCACATTAAAAAGGCGCTCTTCGTCTAAAGGAATACATGCGAGAGGTGAAAAAGAGACGGTAACTTTTTCCTTTTGGGCCCAGTCCATCATTTCCGCTTCGTTCCCGGAAAACTGAGTCAGAAGATCATTGTACTGCCCAGCTTTTTATAGATGCGGGAAGAAGTTTTACCGTTTTCCCTGCGGTAGGACTGGGTGATATAAACATCTTTGTTGTCTTTGCTGCCAGTAATATTGATATACATTAAGAAGTCCTCCAATTAAATCAATTACAATACAGTTAGTACAAAAAAACACATATAAATTCATAAAATTTGACAAAAAATAAGCCAGGAATGTCTTAAATAAAGGATTTATTTTCCGTATCGTTATTTCCGGTTTCTCTGGCGTTCTTTTTGTCTGTCCGGGCGTTTTTGGTGTCCTGTTATACCTGCTGGGCTTTCGCGATTTGACGCTCCAATCAATGGATGGTATAGTAGTGCTGTACGATCGCGTGTTGTTGGAGATTCCGCTGTGTACATTGGAAAACTGGTAGTCTGGAGTTAGGATGTCACCGGTGTATGCCGAGAAGCTGGTGGTTAAGAAATTGGTTTCTGTAAAGAGGGAAAGAGGTTAAAGGATGCAAAAAAGTGTGATCTATTTTAAACGTACTTTACCGGAAAAGGTGATACAGTTATTAGTGTCCATTTCAAATGATGCTTTTAACAATCGTGAGGGGAAGATTGTAGGTAATAGAGAATCCACATATTGTTTATCTTACGGTGGCGATGAAAGTATGTATGGCTGTCTGCAATTAGGGATGCTGGAGTTGGAGGACAACAAAGATTTTTTAAAGTGTGTATGTGATTGGAAGTGGATTGATGAAGAATATCCGGAGGAGAATTACAGTGTATGGAGAATAATGGAAAAATCCCTAAAAGAATAGAACCGGATAGATGTCGTAAACAGTTGACTTTTAATATACCAACAGAATTGAGTTTTTGTAGGTCTGGAGCAGAAGGAGTGATATTTTATTTTTATTGATGAAAATTATGTGATTAACAGGGAAGAATTGCCTAAAGTCCTTCAAAGGGATATTGAAGAACTGGAGAGCTATTATCATAGTGGAGATTTTGTAGGATATGATTGCTGTCTGGAAACACTGGAAGCAACTGTGAAGCAGTGTTGTATACATGGCAGCATCAGTGGAAAGCAGTTAGACACTATTTTCAGGAGGTATGGATTAAGGTGATAGAAATGATAAATTTTGAAGATTGTCCTATAAATGATCGTGTATATGGTGGAGCTGCTGGAAGAAAATTAGGTGTTGTTTACGAAGGACAGAATTATATTTTGAAATTTCCCGGTAATTTGAAGGATAAGCAACTTAAAAATATAAAAATGAGTTACAGTAATGCTCCTGTTTCTGAGTATATAGGATCTCATGTATATGAATTGATAGGAATGCCTGTTCATGAAACAAAACTTGGAGTGTATAAAAACAGAGTAGTGGTAGGATGTAAGGATTTTTTATCAGAAGGAGAAAACCTAATAGAATTATTAGTGATGTACGGAAAAAGTTTTATACATCAATGATAAGTATGAGGTATGAAAAAGTTCTTTTGCCAACGTTTCAGGAATTAGTAAATATGCGGAGCAGAGGAATAGATATGATGTCACTTTAACTCACCCAAAACCCATGTTTTCTCCAAGCTTTTTTTCATATAATTAAGATATGGAGTGATATCACCGGTATTGTCATAATGATCTAAGGTTTTATAATACTGGTCTTTTGTTTCTGAGTATACTACTAAAGGTGGATAGTTATTGATCATCAAATAATAGTTCATAAGGGTTCTCCCTACTCTTCCATTTCCATCGGCAAATGCATGAATATTTTCAAATTTACAATGAATATATGCGGCTGTTTTTAAAATGTTATCACCCTTGTCAGGGATATTTAAAATTTCGTCACATAATTCCGCTATTTCAGCCGGAACTTCTTCTGGTAGCGCACCCTGATTTGATTTGCCAATTACATAATCATGTATTTTATAATGTCCAGGACGTTCACCTTTTTGCCAACGGTGTTCGTCATAGACCCCTTGCATAAGTTGATAATGAATTTTTTTTATAAGATCAGAGGTAATGGGGTCTTTATTTATAATTTTAGGTACAAGAAAATTATAACATTTTTTTTGATTTTCAATTTCAAAGATGGTTTGAGTATCACCACAAAAATTGATTACCTTTCCATTTTCAAAGACTTCTCTTGTAGCATGATATGTTATCTGTGGATTTTCTATTGTTCCAGAGTTATAAGCAAAAGTGATACGAAAATTGCTGAGCTGTTGATCTAATTTTTCGATGCTATCTATTTTCTTCTCCTTCCACTTGCTTATGATGTCTGTATAGTTCACAAAAATACTCCTTTCATTATTTTGTTAAATTGTAAAGTGACATCATGTCACCTCCATAGAATCATGGTGGGATATTCTACCTGATGTTATACTTAATTTCAGTATGTGTCAACTCAAAACAACAGATAATTCCGTAAAAAGAAAAGCAGATACATAGCAACAGCCACGCATCTGCCATCGATTCCGGCTCCGCTCAACAGACTGATCTCATCAAGAAGTCCAGCTTATAAAAATGCAGTATTAATTTTCGGTCCGCCGACAATACTCATGCGCTCTACGCCAAACTGCTCTGCAAGGATTTCTGTTGCACGCACGAGGTCTACATGCTCTTTTACGCAGGCAATCCATGAAATATTCTGTCTGTCCAGATAATCGAGATATTCCTTTGAAACCTTCTCACTGGTTACAATCAGATATGGTTTTGCCATACCTGTTGCATCCGGTCAGAGAAGTTTTACGTTTGTATCGATGACAACTTCATAACCTGCTGTTACACGTCCACTGACTGTTATTGGTACATTAATTTCATCAAGTGTTGTATAATAATCATCTACTCCATTCTTAAAACACTATTCGGATTCCTGTTATCATTACATCTTTCCGCTATATACAGGGAATCCACTGCTTGCTCCATAACTTTCAATCTTCTTGAAGTTCTTTAATACTTCCATATCCTGCGCACTGATTTCAAAATCAACCTCAGCATTTGTCTTCATATGCTCAGGATTAGCTGTCTTTGGAAGAGAAATTGCACCAAGCTGCAATGTATAGCGGATGCAAAGCTGTGGTACCGTTACTCCATACTTTTCTGCCATAGCTTTGATCTCTGGCTGATTTAAAATCTCACCGTGGGCGATGGGGGAATATGCCTCTACGGCAATTCCATTCTTCTGGCAGTACTCCATCAGTTCTAACGGTGTATTGCTGATGTGCAGCAGGATCTGGTTCACCATAGGCTTAATCTCTGCTGTCTGAAGCAGACTCTCGATGTCACCGATCTGGAAGTTGGAGATACCGATGACCTTTAATTTACCTGCTTTGTAAGCATCTTCCAGAGCTCTCCATGCGGCTCTGTTTCCCTCCACATAACGATCCTCACTCCGATTTACCTCAACCCAGGGCTGGGGAGAATGAATGATCATCATATCCAGATAGTCCAGTCCCATTTTGCTCAGTGTCTCATCAATACTCTTTGCAGCAGATTCGTAGGTCTTGTGCTCTGCTGCAACTTTTGATACAACAAAAAGTTCCTCTCTGGGTACACCGCAGGTACGGATACCTTCCCCGATACCGCGCTCATTGCCATAAGCCTGGGCGGTATCAATATGTCTGTAACCAAGTTTTACCGCTGCCTTCACGGCATCTGCCGCCTTGTCATCATCAATGAACCATGTTCCCAGTCCCAGCTGTGGAATCTTCACACCATTATTTAAAGTTAATTCATTCTGATACATTTCTTCTGCTCCTTCCATAATCTTTCTATTTGACGATCTTGCTCATTCTGCCCGAAATCTTGCATATGTCCTGTCTGCATAGTAATGTTTCATTTCGGACAGTTTTATCATAATACCTGGAGCTAACTTTAGGTCAATACTTTTTTGCTACGTCGGTAATATTTGTTCCTGCATAGTCATAAATTTTTAATTGCATCACAGAAAATGGTATGTTATACTATGAAAAATAAATCGAAACAAAAATCAGGTAGCAATGTCAGCGTGGACATCTTCGGATGCCCACGCTTTTTCTTTTGCCCGATAAGACAAAGGAGGAGAATGTTATGGTAGAGCTCATTACAAATGTGAACAATGCTGTCAACGGTTTCGTGTGGGGTGTTCCCATGCTGGTGCTTCTGGTGGGGACAGGTATTCTGATGACCGTGCTGACAAAATTTTTCCAGTTATCCCATATCGGGCACTGGTTCCAAAACACAGTCGGCGGTATCTTCCACGACAAACATGTAACGAAACATACAGAAGCCGGAGATCAGTCCATCTCCCAGTTCCAGTCGCTGTGCACCGCACTGGCTGCCACCATCGGTACCGGTAATATCGTCGGCGTGGCAAGTGCTCTGGTAGCCGGTGGTCCCGGCGCCATCTTCTGGATGTGGATTGTAGCTTTCTTCGGCATGATGACCAACTACTCAGAAAATGTACTGGGCATCTATTACCGCCGCAAGAACTTCAAAGGGGAATGGAGCGGAGGTGCCATGTACTATCTGAAGGACGGTCTCGGCTCCTATAAGGGCTGCAAACAGATCGGTGCCGTACTGGCTGTGCTGTTCTCTGCTTTCTGCCTGCTGGCTTCCTTCGGTATCGGCAACATGAGTCAGGTCAATTCCATTGCAGCCAACATGACTTCCGCCTTCTCCATTCCCGCTACGGTAACCGGCATCGTACTGGTGATCATCGGTGCACTGGTCATTGTCGGTGGGTTAAAGCGCATCGCTGCCGTCACCGAGAAGCTGGTTCCCTTTATGGCCATCGCTTATGTCATCGGTGCACTGGTGATCTTCTTTGCAAATATCGGTCACGTGGGTGCCGTATTTACCGCTATTTTCAAAGGAGCATTCGGTCTGCGCGCCGTGGGCGGCGGTATCGTAGGTTCCGGTGTGAAGCTGGCTCTGACCTGGGGCATGAAGCGCGGCGTGTTCTCCAACGAAGCCGGCCTTGGTTCCTCCGTTATGGTACATTCCAGTTCCAATGTAAAAGAACCCGTGCGTCAGGGTATGTGGGGCATCTTCGAGGTATTCGCTGACACTATGGTCGTATGTACACTGACGGCTTTCGCAGTTCTGTCCTCCGGCCTGATCGATCTGGACACCGGTGCCGTATTGGTGGATGTGTCCGGTTCCGCTCTGGTAGGTCAGGCTTTTGCTACCGTATTCGGCAGCTTCGGCCCTGCCTTCATCGCCATTGCGATCCTGCTGTTTGCATTCTCTACCGTACTGGGCTGGAGCCACTACGGATCCAAGGCCTGTGAATATTTATTCGGTACGAAATCCACCATTGTCTACAAGGTAGTGTTCGTACTGATGATCTTCATCGGCTGCACCATGAACCTTGGTCTGGCCTGGGATCTGTCCGACACCTTCAACGGATTGATGGCGATTCCCAACCTGATCGGTGTCATAGCCCTGTCTCCCGTAGTAATGAAGATCACGAAAAATTACGTGGCACGTATCATTAAAAAAGAAGACGTAAAGCCCATGTTATCTGTCTTCCCAGAGATTCAGGAAGAACAGGAAAAGGCCATGTAATTTAACTTAGAATCATACTTCTTCTCTGGTAATATTCTTCGCCCATTTACCCTCTCGGTAATGCTTAATGACCCAGGGCCATTTGACGAATTCATCCGTGCATAACAGGAAATAGACCCACAGCACCGGGAGTTTCAGTACAAATGCGGCGAAGAATCCCAGAGGGATCGCATAGCACCACATATCGATCGTATCACAGATCAGTCCAAACTTCGTATCCCCGCCGGCACGGAATACTCCGGCGATCAGCGCCGTATTCACGGCAGCGCCCATAATATAATAAGTATTGATAAGCAGCATGTATTTCAGATAATGCATGGCTGTGTCATTCAATGTAGCAAACCGTAACACAAAGGGTGTAATTGCCAGTATGATCAGGCCGCCTATAGCTCCGGCGATTACCGTCATCTTCAACACCCGGGAAGCGTAACTCTTCGACTTCTCCAGATCGCCTTGTCCCATAATATTTCCCAGCAATATACCACCTGCACTGGCAATGGCAAAACAGAATACCGTGCCGATATTGCGCACTACGACGACCAGTGAATTAGCAGCCACCGCATCTGTTCCCAGATGCCCCAGGATCACGGAATACATGGAAAACGCCACACTCCAGGACACATCATTGCAAAGTGCGGGCAGAGACAGACGCATGAAATCTTGTGTCAGCACCTTACTGTGAACAAACAGGTACTTCGGATGCAGTTTTACATTTTTGCTCAAGGAAGATACAATGAAGCATGCCACCAGTTCCACCAGTCGGGACAGGGCTGTGGCAATGGCGACACCGGTAGCTCCCAGCTTTGGCATGCCGAACAGTCCGAAGATAAATGTGGCATTCAGAATGACATTCAATACGAAAGCCAGCATATTCAACGCCATACTGACCGTCACACGACCTACGCTTCGCAGAATGGCTAGATATACTTCCGTGATGCCCCAGCACAGGTATGTGATGCCCATGATCCGCAGATAAGAGGCGCCGATAGTGATCAGCTCCTGATCAGGAGTAAAGAGAAGCATCATCTTCTGAGGGAGGAAAAATGCAATCAGCGCAACTATACCTGAAATTGCCATAGAGAAACGAAGTGTGATTCCTTCTACAGTATGAATTGCTTCCAGGTTCCCCTTTCCATAATATTGGGCGCACAAGAGAGTGGCTCCCGTCCCCAGTCCGTAATATACCATAAACAGGACATTCGAAAAATTTGACGCCAGGGATACTGCGGATATTGCGGACTGTCCCACATAGTTTAGCATAATAACATCCGCGGAATTCACTGCTGCACTGAGCAGATTCTGTATGATGATCGGAAGCGTCAGTTTGAACATCTGCCGGTAAAAATCGTCTTTTTTCATTGCTGCTAATTTCATGGTATTCCTCTCCATTGGTTCCTATTTTGCCGTTGGATTGTATTATATGTCGTTCTCGGAAAATACGCAATATCATAAGAGCGATCTGCCGGTAAACAAGCGGACCGCTCCTTTTAAAAAGGCTGTTTGATTATAATGTCCAGCCGGCAGCCTCCATCTGAGTGGCTTTCATATGCCGGTAAATGCCGTCTTTTGCTTCCAGTTCGGCAGGCGTTCCCTGCTCTGCCACCACGCCATCCTTCAATACAACAATCTTGTCTGCGTCCGCCACGGTACGCATGCGGTGCGCAATGATCATAACGGTCTTATTGCGGATCAGCCTGGAAAGGGATTCCTGAATCAGTGTCTCGTTATCTACATCCAGAGAAGCGGTTGCCTCATCCATGAGGATGATGGGAGCATCCTTTAAAAAGGCTCTGGCAATGGAGATCCGCTGTCTCTCACCGCCGGACAGTTCCGAACCGTTCTCACCGATCATGGTCTGCCAGCCGTTCGGAAGTTTCTCCGCGAACTCATCGCAATGCGCCAGTTTTGCCGCAGCCAGCACTTCTTCATCCGTAGCATTCTGCCTGCCGATACGGATATTTTCCATCACCGTATTATTGAACAGTGTCACATCCTGGAATACGATAGCGTACAGAGACATCAGTGTCTCCGGATCGATGGTGGAGATGTCCATGCCACCCACGGTGATCTTACCTTTATGGATATCCCAGAACCGGGAAGCCAGTCTGGACACGGTGGTCTTACCGCCGCCGGAAGGTCCGATCAATGCGGTCACTTCGCCTTGTTTTGCCGTGAAAGTGACATCGCGAAGTACGGTATCCTGACTGTCATAGGAGAATCCCACATGGGAAAATTCGATGTCATACCCCTTAGGATCCATGGTGCTGGCACCGGTCTGGATCTCATGGGACAGGATCTCGTCGAGACGGTCACACTGCACACTGGTACTGATAATAGCTGCCAGATTCTGCAGTGCCACCTGCAGGGGATCATACATTCTGGATACCAACAGGAGGAATACGAAGAAGGTCAGGATGTCGATCTCTCCCTTTACTAACAACACACCGCCGGTCAATGCCACGGTAGCGATGCCAAGCTTTAAGATCATCTGGGCACCGCCTACAAAGACTGCCGTACCAAGCTCCGTCACCAGTGCATGTTTTTCCACGGCACGGATCTTGCCCTCTAAGCCTTCCATGTACTCAGCCTGGGCATTGTTGGCCCGAAGGTCACGTACGGTCTCCAGGCATTCCTGAATGCCGTCAGCACAGTCCATTTTTAATTTCATCTGCTTCTTACTTAAGCTCTTCTGTACCCTGCCGGAACATCCCACAATGAGGAAAGACACAGGCAGTACCCACAGTGCTGCGATTGCCATTCTCCAGTTCATGAAAAAGGTACCCACAGCGATCAGTGTGGTGGAGATACAGGAACCAACCAGTTCCGGAATGAAATGGGAGGATGCAGTCTCCATGGTGGCACAGTCCGCCATAATGGTACTTGTCAGATCGGACAGATCTTTTTTTCCGAAGAAGGATAACGGGATCTTACGCAGCTGCTCTGCCAGAGCAATTCTGCGCACACCGCTCTCCACATAAGTTGCCAGGAACGTGGCACGATACTGCACCAACGTTGTCAGCGCGATCAGAAGAAGACAGAGTACGCAGCCCACAATGTAGAAAACACCTCTGCCTGCCATGGTGCCCTGTAAATAATCTCTTACCAGAAAATACAGCATCCATACCGGGAACATCAACACCAGATCGGAACATGTTACGGATACAAATGCCTTTATCATATCCTTCGCACCTTTTTCGGAAAGCGCGTATTTATGCTGCAATTTTGCCTGTAAGCTACTCATTCTATTTCTCCCCCTTTCCTACTTTCCAGCTGACGGATTTATTGTACTCTTCCCACATATGGGCATACAGTCCGTTTTGTCCCAGCAATATTTCATGGTTTCCCTGTTCCACAATTCCGCCATCCTTCAACACACAGATGCGGTCGGCATCCACAACCGAGGACAATCTGTGTGCGATCATGATCACGGTCTTGCCTGCGGAAAGCTTCGTAAATGCCTGCCGTACCTTCGCCTCATTATCCGGATCAGCAAAAGCGGTAGCTTCATCCAGGATCAGGATCGGTGCATTTTTTAACATCGCTCTCGCAACGGACAGGCGCTGTGCCTCACCTCCGGATACATAAGTACCCTGGCTTCCGATGACGGTATCCACACCGTCCGGCAGCTTTGCAATAATGTCCTCACACTGGGCATTTTTCAGAGCTTCCATGACTTCTTCTCTGGTGGCATCCTTTTTGCCCATGCGGACATTATCGTAAATGGACATCTTAAGCAATTTGCTGTCCTGAAATACGAAGGACACCATATTCATCAACTGTGCGGAAGGAATATCCTTCACATCCACGCCGCCGATGCATACCTTACCTTCTGTGGTATCATAGAAACGGGCAATGAGACTTGCCAGCGTGGTCTTACCGCCGCCGGAGGGACCGACAAATGCCACATGCTCTCCTTCTTTGATATCGAGATTGATCTGATGCAGAGCATCTCTTCCCGCATTTTCATAGCGGAAGGATACATTTTGTAACGCAATGGAATGATCCTTGATGTTCTGCTCTTTTTCTGCTTCCGGCAGAGGATTACGGCTTAAGATACCATCAGTTCTTTTCAGAGCATCCTCCACGATCATCTGATTCTCTCCGCCGTACATGATCTTGCCTAATGTAACGGTCAGTACCGGAGTGATAATGATGTAGAACAGAAGGTTGATCAGCACCTCAGGATCCCCGCCTGCTCCACCGAACCAATATGCGGCACCGATCAGAACGGCGAAGATCGCATTGATCAGTGTGGTAAAGCCTACCATGGGCCACATCAGTTCTTTGGTATAAGCGATGGTCCATTTTTCATATTTTTTAATAGAGGTCTGGAAACGCTTGAAAGAAAATACCGACTGTCCGAAGGTCTTCACTACCGGAATACCGCGGACATATTCCACTGCTTCACTGGACATCTCCTCTAACGCATTCTGGTATTCTGTCATTTTATCTTTCATGCGCTGTCCGGTCATGGCACCCATAATGAGGAACGCAAGGACGACGGGCACGAGACTTAACAGCCCCAGTTTCCAGTCAAATGCCACCAGCAATACCAACAATCCCACAGGCGTTGCCATTGCCCCTGCCTTATCCGGCATCTGGTGTGCCAGATAAGTCTCGGTGGCTGCGGTGGATTCGTTGACGATCTTACGGATCTTACCGCTGCCCTCACTGTCCATGAATCCCATGGGCAGCGTCAGAATATGACGCATCAGTGTGCTTCGCATATTCGCCTGCACGTGAAAGGCTGCAATGTGGGAGCACAACAGTGCGCAGATATAAATGATCATGGAAAGCAGTGCAAATCCCACGGCACTCCATCCAAGCCCCGACAGATTCTGCGCCTTGCTGTAATCCGGCGCTGCCAGTACAACCTCCTGCATGATCCGCCAGATATCATAAAACGGCAGTAATGCAATCAGTGCACTGACCGCGGACAGAATCCATGACGCAATGGTCAGGTACTTGTAGTTGCCCGCATGAGCGAACAGCTTCTGCATAGAGCTTTCTTTTTTCATGTGATCTTTCCCTCTTTCCCTTTGATTTAAATTAATTTTTTGGATTTAATGTAACTCTTTAATTTCTAGAATTTCTTTTCATTTTGCCCTGCTTTTCATCATTTCTCTTTTCCGGACATTTGAGGCTCTATTGTCTTTCCTATCTAACACCGCTTATTGGTAATTAGTTTCAACTAACCGTCGGTTTTTAAGATAGACTGCTACCGTAATCTTCCATAGCAGTCTTATCTTATGCTTCACCCCAGCTTGATGATGGCTCCCCATCCGCCGTAGTGATACTTCTCCAGCATATGCAGATATTTTCTGGCAGTATCCCTGTCCATGCGGTGTCTGACGACTTCGAACATACTGTCAAACATGGCTCTCGACATGATATGTAGGAACTCCTCGGTGATCATGCTGCCTTCCTGTAGGAATTGTGTGGCTTCCATATACTTGTAGGTATACTCCGTCTCAATGTCCACCAGATGTTCCACGAAATCCTGATACTTGGTACCGTAAGAGGCATCCAGCAGTAACCGGAAATCATCGAACCGATCATAGACATAGTCAAGCATTTCATCCATACCGCCTACCACATAATCCTCCATTACCTTCGGCTGTTCCTCTGCCTCTCTGGCATGAAACGCCTCCTGGGTCTTAAGGAATATCTGCGTCAGCCCTTCCGCCGCCGGTTCCACAATCGCACAAAACAATCCTTCCTTGTCCCCGAACCGGGAATAGATGGATCCGGTAGTAGTGTCTGCCTTGGCTGCGATCGTACGAAGCGACGCTTCGGAATAGCCCTTCTCCAGGAATTCTTCTCTGGCACAGACGAGAATTCTCTCTGAAACTCCTTCGATTGGTTTTGTCACTTTTTCCTCCAAAAAAATATTCATAACAGTGTTATATAACACTGTTATGAATATAAACACATTTCATTTTTTTGTCAAGAGGGATCATAGTTTTTTCTCTGCCAAAGCTGTCAGCTCCTGTAATGTACATTCAGCCAGTTTTGCCTTTACACCGGCGATATTTCCACTGCTCATAGACAGCTTTCTCGCTCCCAGTCCCACCAGCAATCGGGCGGTCTCCGGATTTCCTGCCATTTCTCCGCAGACAGATATCTCCTTTTCCCGTTTGGAAAACTCCCGGAATACAAACCCAAGTAGCCGAAGCATTGCCGTAGAATCGCTTTTGTAATAAGCGGCCACCTCCGGATTCATCCGATCCGCAGCCGACAAATACTGCGTCAGGTCATTGGATCCTATGCTTGCAAAATCCACCTCTTCCGCCGCCAGATCTGCAATCAAGGCAATCGCGGGAATCTCTATCATAATACCGATTCGGATCTGTTCATCAAACTGCTGCTTTCTCTCTTTCAGCTGCTCTTTTGCCAGATTCAGGTACTCTTTTGCCTTGCGAATATCTTCCAGACTCCCGACCATCGGAAACATGATTTGCAGAGGTCCGTAAGCAGAAGCACGCAGTGCCGCACGCAGTTGCGTTAAAAATAACTCTTTTTCCGCAAAACAAAGCCTGATTGCTCTTTTCCCCAAAAAAGGATTGTCCTCTTTTGGCAATTCCATGTAGGGCAATGTCTTATCTCCGCCGATATCCAGTGTCCGCAAAGTAATCGGATGTCCTTTTGCCTTTTGCACAACCTGCCTATAGGCTTCAAATTGTGTTTCTTCCCCCGGAAGTTCCTTCCCTTCCATATAAAGAAATTCTGTACGGAACAAGCCGATGAAATCGTACCGGTCTGTCGGAACATCAAATTCCTGCGAGCCGATATTGATTCCTATCTTTATTTCTGTTCCGTCCTTCATAATTGCAGGTTTGTTTAAAAAATTTTTTTCTGCTTCTTTTTTGCGGAAAAAAGATGTCTGTTTTTCCCTGATATCGCAAATACATTCTTCTCCCGGTGTGACAAATATTTCTCCGGTCAAACCATCCATGGCAAGCATAGTATCTGTAGGAATTTTTTCCGTAACATTCGGAACTCCCAGAATTGCAGGAATTCCGTAACTTCTTGCCAGGATTGCGGAATGTGAATTCACTCCGCCAACCTCCGTCAGGATTCCTTTGATATGTTTTCTGTCCATGGTGGCCGTATCACTGGGTAATAGGTCATGGGCTACCAGAATTACATCTTCCGAAAACGAAGACAGCTTAGACGTTTCCTGCCCCGACAGAATCCGGAGCAGCCGGTCTCTGACATCTCTAAGATCCGCCGCGCGCTCGGCAATCAACGGATCCTCCACACCGGCCAACAATTCTGCAAATTCTGTATACACCTTACTGACCGCGCTGTCCGGATTCATGTTTTCCTCACAGATTGTCTCCCGGATCTCATCAAGGATTTCTTCATCCTGAAGTAATTCCCGATGTGCACTGAAGATTTTTGCCTTATCCGGATCCTCTTTACACATACCGTTGTACAATGTCACCAGTTCACTGTCTGCCTTTTCACAGGATTCCCTGAATTCCCGATATTTTTCCTCTTCCTGACCCTTGGGAAAAAAATCCGGAGCCTTTGTCAGTGTACCGGGAATGTAGATATAAGATTTCGCATAAGCAATTCCCTCAGATACCGGATTTCCCTGTAATCTTTCTTCCATACACATTTACCGCCTTTATTCTCCAAATCCGCTTTCCACCAAGGCTGCAAGAGACGCTGCCGCCTGCTCTTCATCTGTGCCTTCCGCAGCAATCTCTATTTTGGTTCCCTGTCCGATTCCTTCCGCCAGAATCCGTACAACGGATTTTGCATTCACCGGTACTCCGTTTTCCCTGCAAATCGTAATCTTGCTTTCATATTTTTTGGCTTCCAGTACAAAATCAGAAGCCGGTCTGGCATGCAGTCCTGTCTTATTCACAATCTCAACCTGTTTTTTTGTCATAATTTATCCTCTTTTTTATTCGTGGAAAGTACGCTGGCTCCGTTCGTCCTGATGCACTCCCGATACCAGGCAAAGGAATCTTTTTTCTTTCGTTCCAAGGTTCCTTTTCCTTCATCGTCTTTGTCCACATAGATAAAGCCATAGCGTTTTTTCATTTCACCGGTGCTTGCACTGATCAAATCGATACATCCCCACGGAGTGTATCCCAGTAACTCCACACCATCATTTACTGCTTCCCACATCTGTCTGATATGTTCGCTTAAATAAGCAATCCGGTAATCATCATGAATCTGTCCGTCTTCTGTCACACGATCCACCGCTCCCAGTCCGTTCTCTACGACCATCAGCGGAATCTGATATCTGCCGTACAGTTCATTCAGGAGGTAACGTAATCCCTTAGGATCAATGATCCATCCCCATTCGCTTGCTTCCAGATAGGGATTCGGCACACCAAGCATCATATTCCCCGCCGTCTGTATCACTTTCGGATCTGCCGTGGCACAACGGGAACTGTAATAACTGAAGCTTAAGAAATCCACTTTTCCATTCTTCAATATTTCATCATCCCCGGCCTCTTTTCGGATCTGTACCCCATTTTCCCTAAAAAAGCGTTCCGCAAAATAAGGATATGCTCCTCTTACGCACACATCTCCGCACAACCAGTTGCTGCGTTCCATCTGTGCCTGTGCTTCCACTACATCTTCCGGACTACAAGTATATGGATATACACCGGCCGCAGACAGCATACATCCCACTTTATTTTCGGGATTGATCTCGTGTGCCATTTTTACTGCCTGTGCACCGGCCAGAAACTGATGATGCAATGCAGTAAATCTGCAACTCTTTTCTGCCGCGGTCTCGTGGGATCCCAGTCGTTTTCTCCCGAACAAGTCTTCTCCGTCCTCGGGTAAAATGCCCCCTGCAAGGAGCGTTCCGAAACGGCTGACCAGTGTATTCATTTCATTAAATGTCAGCCAGTAATGAACCAGATCCTGATACTCTCTGAATACCGTCTCACAATACCGCAGGAAAAATGCAATCGTCTGTCGGTTGGCCCAGCCGCCGTAATGTTCGCACAGATAATAAGGCATTTCATAATGAGACAAGGTAACTAACGGTTCTATTCCGTATTTTTTACAGGTTTCAAATACTTTCCTGTAATACGCAATCCCGGCACGATTGGGCGATATCTCATCACCTTTGGGAAAAATACGGGTCCATGCAATCGAAATCCGGAATACTTTAAATCCCATTTCCGCAAATAGTGCAATGTCCTCCTCATATCTGTGATAGAAATCTATAGCTTCGTGACTTGGATAGTTCTCCTCAGGGCGGATCTGTTCCGTGAATCGCCGCGGGGACGTTTTTGTCCCCGCAGTAATGTGATCCGCTACAGAATCTCCTTTCCCGTCCGCCTGCCAGGCACCTTCTGCCTGATTGGCTGCCACGGCACCGCCCCATAGAAATCCCGGTGGAAATATTTTCTGCTTTTCTTCCATTATTTTTCTTCCTTTGCCTGTGCTTCTTTTGCTACCAGTTCCTTTTCATATACTTTGAAGAACGGCCAATAGCATGCAAACGCTACCGCAAATGCAATCACCGGAATAAAGATATTGGTCCAGGACAAAGTCGTCAGATACTGTGCAAATCCAACCGGAAGGTTCGCCGTAATGGAAATGTAAGCCGGTTTGAAAAATCCTATCATATATCCAAAATAACAGATGATCATGGTAATTACAGGGTTCAGGATAAAGGGAATGCACATGATCGGATTATACATAATAGGATAACCGAAGATCACAGGCTCGTTAATATTAAACAGACCGGGCACGATTGCTGCCTTGCTGACTGCTTTCAGCTGTTCGGATTTCGAGAATAATCCCATCACGCAGAGCGCCAGTGTATTGCCGGTTCCGCCACAGCAATTGATAATACCGAATAACGCGATTGGCATAAATACAAGCGCCTGACCGGCCTCATGATTGGCATAGTTGGTTGCATAATACTGCATTAACGGTGCTGCGATTGCCGCATATACCGCCACTGTTCCATGTACACCCATTGTCCATAACAGACTGGCAATGATTACGATAATAATAATTCCGGGAACACTTGTCAGTGCTGCCAGCGGCATTCCCAGCAGACCGGTAATAAGTACCGGAAGCGCTGTCTGTGTCAATGCCACACAGCCATAACCCAATACCGTCCAGATAATCGCATTTACTACCAGAGGGATCAGAGAACGGAAGGTATCCTGCAGAAATTCCGGAACCGCATCCGGCATCTTGATAACCAGATGATGCTTTTCAAAAAAATGTGTCAATTGTACGCTGGTCAGCGCTACAATAATGGCTACAAACATACCCTTCGCATCAAGCGCCATGGTATCCATTCCGGTAAAAGTTCCGCCCGCTTCCCCGGCCAGATCTACTGTTTTGATCGGCGCGGCTGCAATCAAAAAGATCAGAATCGAATTCAGTCCTGCCATCAGCGCCTGCATTTTTAAAGACTTTGCATAAGAATAGGCAATGGTAAAAGCTACATACAGCGAAATAAATCCCATAGACACCTTATACGGCACCATAAGTGCACTATAGATTCCGGAACTCTGATCGATAATACCGATCGTCTGTAATATGACTGCCAGTAATTGGAATACCGCTCCCAACAATATTACACCCATTACCATCATCATACCGGAGGAAATCGCCTGTATTCCCTTATTTCCCACTACTTTTTCCCCTGCTTTTTTCACCCATTGCATGGGCTTGCTTTCATAAAAATTTGCCATACCTTTACTCCTTCCCTGTTGAAATACCTTCTTTTTACGTTTTGCAGACTTATTGATACAAGTCTTCCACCTGCTTCATAATATTGGCCACATTACCGATTGCATAATCATATGCCGGAATCACCGCAATAGGTTTTTGCGTATTTTGCTCGATCTCACCCTTTTTATAAGATACCTGCGGTCCCAACAGAATGACATCATAATTTTTGTACACATCTTCATATGCTGACATTCCCACTGCTTCGATCTTCAGAGAAATTCCCTGTTCCTCTGCATATTTTTCCATCTTACGCATCAGAATTCCGGTAGACATCCCACCTGCGCAGATCAATAATACTTTTCGTTCCATACGATTCCTCCTTGCTTTTCCCTACTTTTGATATAAAACGATCATTTCCCGGATCAAATCCAGTGCCAGTGCACTTCCCATCAGATGATCCTGCGCATGACACAATAAAATACTTACCTGCGTCACTTCTCCGGACGCATCCATTTTCAACAGTTCTCTGTGAGATTCATGTGCTGTTTGAAGACTCTCTTCTGCCTCCTTCAGAAGTTTCTCTGCGTCTTCGAAATTTCCTTTTTTCGCCTCCTGCAGTGCAGCGAAGGCATCTGATCTTGCCTGTCCGGAATTGGCTATGATCATCATCGCGATTTCTTCCAGCTTTTCCTGCATATTTTCTTCCATTTTGTAACCTCCTATTCTTAGAGCTGATATATGATCGTCAGAATATTTGCTATCTCATCATCATTGATAATGACATGAAATGTCTTTTCCAACGGTTTTACTATTTTAAGCAGTTTTTTAAATTCCTTGTCATATTGAAGCAATATTGCTGCTTTTCTGGGATTTGTGGCAACTTCCTGTTTTGCAAGCAGCCTGTCAATACAACAGGAAATATGAATCAACAAGCCGGCTTCCGCATCCAAAGATAACTCCCTAAGCGCCGCATTGATTTCTTTCATAATATCCGGCAGTATTTTTCTCAGCTTTTCAATATCGGTGTGTGTCAGCTGTTCTCCCAGATATGCAAACATTGCATCATAATCTATCTTTGCTTTTGCCTCTTTTTCCAGTCGGAGCAATCTTGGAAGACTCTCTTTTCTGGCTCCGAATACTTCACTGATCGGCAGGAAGGGAATTGCAAACATTCCCGGATCATAGGTTCCCACAATGCACTGAACCACTCCCGTGGTCATCAGGTGTTTCAGGTTATCACGCAACAGTTCTTTGTCTGTAACCGACATCGGGATCACCTCTGTATCTTCCAACTGTCCATATTTTTCGATGTAACGTTTCAGTTCCTCTGCCCCGCCTTTCCCGGTGGTACAGAGCGTTACAATGTATTTTCTGTAACAGTCCAGACCATCTATACTCTCCACTGTGCTTTGCAATATCTTGTCGGGATCATTTTCTGTAAGGGTCCGCCTTGCAAGCTCAATTCCAAGTGTAGTTACCGGAACTCTGACCTGCCGGATTGGAATTTCCAGTTCATTTTCTATCTCCAGAAGCATTTCTCCCAAAAAACTACTATCATAGATGACCAGAATTCCCTTGCCCTGCTGCACTTTTTTCAGGAAATTTCTCAGTGTCCCATATACCTCTGCGGAGGCTCTCTCACTGGTAATTTCATAAGAAAAAATATTATCCAGCTTTGTCATGTTACTGACCGTCTGTGCTATGGAGGAAGCTATTCCCACACCGTAGAATGCAAATATCAATACCGGTCTTGCATTTTCCGTCTTTTCCTCATTTTGATAGCACAAAAACATTGTGAGAAGTAAGATTTCTTCCATGGACAATTCCACTGCGTATTCTGCTTTGATCTGTTCTGCAAGTTCTTCGCTTAGCAGATATTCTGCTCTGTGATATACCAGTATTTCTGCAATACTTTCTTTGTCCGGAGCACTTTTTTCTCTTTTTCCCGTAATCACTGCATTGAGATGAAGGCACAGCCCATATAGTACAGACGGAGAGAAATTACGTTTCAGCTGTTCCTTTGCCTTTTGCAAAAATGCTTCCACAATATTGATCAGCTTTTCTTCCACCAGGATTTCCAACTGTTTTTTATCCGTCACATCCTGTATCAGGGCTTTCCGATATTTATCAAAAGTCCTTTCTACCTCCATGCTCAGCAAAAGATTGATCTCTTCCTCCTCTATTCCTGTCTCCTTTAATGCTGCTGCCTTCCGGCTGATTCTGTCATATAGTGTTCCGTCTTCCGGCCTGCTGACCCGGATTTCTTTTCCGCTGAACGTGAATCTCTGTTCAAAATCGATCAACTCCTCTGCTTCTCTCCGGTACTTTAACATGCCTTTGCGCACATTATTGGAAAAATCGCTGATAAATAATGAAATATCTCCTGTTTTCCCATATTCTCTCACATAGGCATTGGCGCAGCCGATCTTGATATCTCCTTTGAGCTGATAATAATTTGCTTCACACTCATAGAAAAGCAGGCATGTCATCAAATCTCCTCTGACGATCAGCGGTCTCTGTATCCGCACAGCCTCTTTGGAAAAAAGGTGTTTTATCATTTCCATCCGTTCCCTCAGCGGCCGCTCCGACAATGTCGGTAACTGTAACTGTACTGAAAATTCTGCCAGGAACTCATCCGACAGCTGTTCTTTGTCTGTACAGCTTACCGCCACCGCATATTTTCTGGATGGTGACTGCAGATACTCCAGCACCCTTTTTCTGGCTCTCGGGCTTAAAAACTGAATATTATCGAAAAATACAAAGCCCTGCTCCGACTGTTTCCAGCTGTCATCCGACTCAGCACTGACTTCTCCGCCTGCTGCATAATCGTGGCAATCGATGTGAAGAAACGGAGCATTTTCCGGCAGAATCTTCTGTTCCACCGCAAAACGGTACATTCTTTGTGCCAAGCGGCTCTTACCGGTTCCACGGGCTCCCACCAATAACGTATTGAGACTTCGCTGTGGATAGAGTACTGCTGCCTTTGCCAGCTGAATGGTCTGCCTCAGACTTCCGTCCGCTCCGATCAAATCAGAAAAGCATTCTTCCAATGTGCTTTCTTCTCTTCCAACCTTATAGAGAACCGGTCTGCCGTTACATTTTTGTATCCTGCCTTCCTGTACCAGAAGATTCAGTATGCTGCTTACATTCGTTCGCTGTAGTTCCATGGCATCCGCTATGTATGCGGTGGATATTCCTCTGTCTGCCTTTTCATCTGCATGAAGTCTGATAAAGTCATATACCTTTTCTTTGTTTGATTTCATAGGGTGCATCTCCTTTTCAACGTTTGCATCTATGTGTATATCCAAAGAAAATTATACACTCTATACAATATGCAATCTATCATTTTCCGAATATTTCGTCAAAAGAAGTTGTGTATCTGTTTTTGTCATAAAAAATATATTTATTCATTGATTTTCATGATTTTTATTATGATTTTTTGGTACTTTTTTACAGAACCATAAAAAGAATCCGAATGAAGGATCATTCGGATTCTTTTTAGTGTATATGATTTTATTTTGTTTTTCAGAAGTGTATAAGTTTTTTGTTATGGTGTTGTGAATTCTATCGGCTGCGCATCTTTTCCATACGCATCCCATGCCTGCAGATACTCCTCCGCAGTACTTTCCACACTCTGTCCCCGGCTGTCCAGACGATAATAGGTTTCATTGCCGTTCCCGTCAAAGTTTTCTGTATTGGAACCGGTCAGTACCAGCTGTCCGGTCGCAGTATCAAGGTTGTACACTTCGATGCTGTGTCCGGAGGTCACGTAGAACCCAGACATTCCGACGCAGATCGGATATGCGGTTCCCTCACTTAGGAGCTCGCCGATCTGCACCGGTGTTCCATCCTCTCCGACGCCGTAGACATCACAGTACATGGCATAGGTATGCTCTCCGTCCTGATAAATCCCGTCCGACAATAACAACAGAGTCGTATCACCAAGCTTTACCTGCGCATACGCTGCATCTCCCTTTCCTGTTACAAAACCGGCGGTTGCACCGTCCTGCATATTCATCCATGTAGTAGTATTACCATTCTGCATTGGGATCCAGCCGGCAGGATTCTCCGCTGCCTGTTTCTCCTGCTCTGCCGCACTTGCTTCCTTCACCGCCTCTGCCCGTTCTCTCTGTTTATCCAGCGCCTCCTGCAATGCGGCGTCCGTCTCCTGTTGTGCATTGACTTCGTCTGCGCTTGCGACATTCCCGGCATCCACACCGTTTTCGCTCTTTCCGGTCTCATTCGTCAGCAGGATTGTGGTTGTCGTCCCCTGCTTTGGATTCGTCAGAAAACATACCGCTACGATCACACAGACCGCCACCGCGGCAAGCACCACCCAAAAGGTCGGCTTCTTATAATTCAATATCTCTTTCACTCTCTTTTTCACCCCAACTTCTCCAAAGGCCAACGGGCATACCGTCACCAGCCGCCTTTGCATACTACAGGAAAGCAGTGCATAGGAATAGTCTTTTCGCTCCTGAGGATTCAGCTTCTTCACCGCGCTCTCATCGCATGCCAGTTCCAGATCGTTGCAGAACAGGATGTACGCTGCCCAGACAAAAGGATTGAACCAATGAATCGCTAAGATCAGAAATCCAAGCGGCTTCCACCACTGGTCGCCCCGTTTCAGATGCGCCTGCTCATGAGCGATGACGTAAGGGTACTGCGCTTCATCCATACTGGAGGACAGATAGATCTTCGGCTTATGCAGTCCCAGGATAAAAGGAGATTTTACCTCATCACAGATCCACAGGTTCTCCCGCAGCCACATAGCTTCCGCTACCTGCCTCCGCACCCTGACGTAACTGTATACCGCATAGCCTGCAAAAAGAATCACACCTGCCAGCCAGAGAATCGAGAATGCAGATAATAGCCGTTCCGGTATTCTCCATACTCCTGCTCCAAATGCTCCGATGCCACTTCCGGTAATTCCGAAAGCTCCGCCCATGCCGGATCCGGCTGCGCCCATGCTGCCGTCTAAAGCTGCCTGGGAAATATTGTCGGAAAAATTAGTTCCGTTTTGCAGCGTATCAGCCCGGAACGCATTCCCTGCCGGACTGCCTATCATATTTCCGTACAAATAGCCCGACAATATCGGCAGCTTCGGCATCAGACTGAACCGGCTCTCCGGCACAAAAGGGCACACCAGCCGCAGTCCCACAAGCCCCCACAGCACAAGATTCACCCACTTCGGTGCCCGTTTCAGCAAGCGTCTGAGCACCATTACGACAGGGATCATCCATGCCGCGGCAATACTCATCTGTAATACACCCGAAAATATGCGGCTCATTCTTTTCCCCCTTCTGCCTCATCGATCATCCTACGGATCTTCGCAGCTTCTTCTGCGGTCAGCGCACGATCTTTCGTAAATGCGGCAAGGAACGCAGGCAATGACCCCTCAAAGGTGTCTTCCACAAACTGTCTGCTCTGCATTGCATAGAACTCATCCCTGGAGATCAGGGAAGTCACCGTTCCGTTGTCATTGCGAAACAGCCCCTTATCGCACAGTCTGCGCAGCACATTATGCGCCGTGGTGCGCTTCCAGTGAAATGCTTCCTCCGTCAGCTTCACCAGCTCCGAAGAAGACACCGGTTCGTGCTCCCAGATGATATCCGCATACCGCGCCTCGACCACACCTAACTGAATCTCTGCCATGTTGTTTCCTCCTACTACTGTTTTCCTGATGACATCAATTTTGATATTTCACGTTTACTTTTGCAAAAGTATAGAGACCACATGTTGTGGTCTAACTACAGACTACAACATGTGGTCTCTATTGTCAAGTATCTTTTCTATTGCAAATGATATGTCTGTGGCCATCCTGCCCGTTTTCCGCACTCGATCTCCCGGCCGATCCTTTCAAAGATATATTGGTTTTTGTGCTCCAGATCGATCAGCTGCAGCATTTCCTCATCCGTCAGCTCACGCTCCGGCTCATAGAACCTCGCATCACTGATGCAATAGGCAAGCTCCTGTCCATCGTATTCTTCCGGATCAGTTATGACCTTAATGGGTGACTCTGTATAGGCATTTTCCACTTCATACTTTTCCGTCCATTGCTCATAGCGGCTCTGTTCCTCTGCTGTCAGGTTACGACTGTCTGTTCCCCATACATCTACTGGTGCAGAAGCCAGTAAGGCATATAATTCATCAATCTCCGCATCCGTCATCTGTTCATATCTGTCAAAATAGGAAACCTCGGAATACTTCTGCTGCCATAGTTTTTCCCGAAGGCTGTAGTCCAGTTTATGCAGATACTCTATAATCTCCAGCCACTCTTCCTCTGTGAGCACAGTATCCGGCAGATAGATCAGACAACCGTATTCTTCTCCGGGAGTACTTCGGACTGCCACACCAGTGCCGGAATAGTTCTCGTCTTCGGCTAGTTCCCAGATCTGTCCCGCCGGATATTTGCCGTCCGCTTCGTATTCTCTTGTCAGCTGCTCATAAATGCTCCGTTCTCTCGCTGTCAACTCTCTACTGAATTCTGCTGTGACATTGCCCTGCTCCGCTACCATCTCCAAATGCCCCAACTCCTCGGTACCAATGTCTGTCATGCGCTCCGCCATGTACCTACGGTAACCAACGATTCCGACGGCAGCGGCAGAGACAGCTGTGGCGGAAAGTATTACTACCGCCAACAGGATGCCTGCTACCCGGGGAAAGCTTTTGACTCTCCTGCCTGCAGGACTCTCCTGCGCTGCCTGTTGTCTGATCTGTGCATAGGCTGCCTCCGCCCTATCCAGTACGATCTGTGGAAGTTCTATCTCTATTTCATTCATCGGTCTCATTTTCTTCCGCCTCCTTCCTCTGTCTCCGCATAATATCTCGCCAACTGCTCCCGCCCTCTGGCGAGCCTTGTGCGCACCGTACTGTCGGGCAGCTGCAGTAATTTTCCGATCTCTGCTGTCCGCAGTCCTTCCGCATAGAACAGTACTACGATCAGGCGATATTTTTCATCCAGTCCCCACAGGGCTTCCTTCCATTCCAAATTTGCCTCTGCCTCCACTGTATCCTTCGCTGCCTGTTCCGGCAGTTCTTCCACACAGATCATCCGTCTCCCTGAGCGCAGGATATCCTTGCATTTATTGATCAGAATACGGATCATCCAGGTCTTGAAATATCGGTTTTTCTGTAATGTATCTATTTTCTCCCAAACGGTGAGAATCGTCTCCTGTATGGCATCCGCAATATCCGCATCCTGCGGTAGGATTGCGCTGGCTGTCCGGTACATGTCCTTCTCATGAAGCTGCATCAGCTCCGTGAAAGCATCTGGATCCCGTTTTTTTGCCCTGCGCACCAATTGTTCTATCTCTCCCATGTGCCTCGTCCTTTCTTCCTCATAAGTATACGTCTTATGACTATTAGACGGAAGAGTCTGTGAAAATGTCCCGGGGATAAATACCAAAATCAAATCAAATTCCTACTTTAGAAAAAACTTTTCAGCCTGTTACGAGTCAAAGCTCTTTTTTTGCTACATATAGTCCGTATAATTTTCTTTTTATTCCTCTGACTACTAAATATGGTATTGTGCACTTTTTTGTTGTGGAATTATATACGAAATATTAGAATTGAAACGCCTTCACACGCATGATACACTTCTTGAGAAGCAACCGTGTTACAAGGTGGTAGCCTCCCGGCTTATAGCTTTTAATGAGAAGGGAGGTGGTGCTAATGAATATGTATGAAGTATTAAACCTGTTATTTTTAGGTGGTACATTTCTCATTGCGCTGCTTGCCTACATAGACAGTAGGATAAACAAGCGAAAATAAATAAACCTACCTTGTCACTTGGCCAGTACAGGTAGGTTTACTAAACAATTACCGGGAGGCTAACCACTTGTGGGCGGTTGCTTCTCTTTATGTCTTGATTATAATATCTTTCTTTCTTTCTTTCAAGCCTTAGTTTTAAAAATTATTTTCTCACCACTTACGGTCTCTGTCCCATAGCGCCTTCCAGTGTCAGGGTCTCACCGCTCATATACTTGAAGTCGGGAGAAGCCAGCTGTACGCAGACGCGGCCGATCTCCTTCTCCACGTCGCCGTAATGTCCCATAGGAGGCATCTTGACATTTGCCTTGAAAGCATCGGGATATGCCTGCTCGAATTTCTCCAGCTGTGCGGTCCATGCCAGAGGACATACAACGTTGACATTGATGCCATCGGGACCCCACTCGGTAGCTGCGACTCTGGTCAGTCCGCGGATACCTTCCTTGGCTGCCGCATAAGCGCACTGTCCGAAATTACCGAAGAGACCTGCTCCGGAGGCAAAGTTAATAACAGAACCCTTGGTCTCCTTCAGATAAGGATAGCAAGCCTTCATATAGTAGAATGCTGCATACAGACCGGAATATACCGCCAGATCAAACTGCTCGGTGGTATGATCTGCGATGGTTACGCCAGAAGCGGAAGCCTGCGCATTGTTGATCAGTACATCAATTCTGCCAAAAGTATCAATGGCCTGCTTCACCACATTCTGTACGATCGCTTCATTGTCCGAACCGGCGCTGACATCTGCCTGTACGGGAAGTACTTTGATCCCATACTTTTTCTCCAGTTCTTCCTTCGCGTCGGTCAGCTTCTGAACATTACGTCCGGTCAGCACCAGATTGGCACCTTCCTTTGCATAAGCGGTTGCAATACCGTAACCAATGGATCCGCACTCTCCGTTACTCAATACCGCTCTTCCTCCACCGGTGATGATTGCTGTCTTTCCTGTTAAAAATCCCATAAATAACCTCCCTTTCCAATCTGACGATCTGCTATTCTAAAATATACCATGCCTTCCGGAACATATGTCATTGATTTCTATTTATGATACAAGTCCATGTAAGCACTTACATTTATTATAGCACACTTGTCAGACTTTTCCACAACTTTTTTCACATATTCAGTATTTATTCCCACTACTTGAGAAAAATACTCACCAATATCCCCACGATTCCGCCAATAATCAGCGCAGCCGGCACACCGTAAGCATCTTTTTTTGCCAGCCGCTCCCACTCGATACGTGTGGGGGTCATCTTCGTATGGCTCATGCTCTGATAGCAGAGGTAAATATGTTTCCAACGGCACAGGTAGCCCACCAGATTATAGATGCCATCCAGCAATATACCCAGTGCCAGAACGCACAGCATGGTATTTCTATCCCGGAACAGTTCCGCCAGCAGTCCAGCCAGCAGAATCAGTACCGGATAGACATAACGATCCAGATATGCCAGGACACACATCATTGTGACTGAACTGTGCTTTGGCTTCTTGTCAACGATCACTTCCGTACACCCCCAGCCGTTCTGCCTCCTGCAAGAACCGGATCTCGATCTCTCCCGGTGTATGCTCCGCCAGATCCGGTACGGAAAAAAGCGGCGGCACTGCTCTGTTCTCTTCGCCATGAAGCAATGTCTTCAGTTCCAGTTCCAGGATCTCATCATCGATCTGTTTCCAGCGGAGGTTCTCCTCTTCCGTCAGATCATCCAGTCCGAAATGCGTGAGGATCGTTCCCATAATCTTACTTTCGATCTCCAGATAATTGGTCAGATAGATTTTCACTGGGCGAATGATATCCGAAATATATCCCTCGCTGGCATCATGGAGCAGACAGGCGAGCTGCTGCCTCTCCGACCACCCTCTGGCTTTCGCTTCCGTAGCACAGTTGAGCGAATGCTGTCCCACCGAATAAAAATAGGTCAGCTGTCCACCGCCCCGGCACAGTAAGCTCAGCGCATGAGCGATATCCTCAATATATACATCCCCCGGTGTCATCTGCATGGGATCAAACTTTCTGCCAGAATATGTAGTCATGGTGTTCATAAGTGTCGCTCCTTATTTCTCCGCGCGGATCAGGTTCTTATAGAATCTGACAGCTCCGGGCAGACAGTTATACTCAATATTTTCGTTCAATCCATGCATCCCCTTCATCTGCTCCGGTCCATAGATCACCGGTGCAAAACGGATACAGCTCTTACAGATAGGCTGATAGAACTGTGCATCGGTCGCGCCTGTCATAACATAAGGGCTGGAAGGCAGTCCCGGGAAAGTATCTGCGATGGTCTGCTCCACCAGATGAAATGCTTCTCCGTGAATATCCACAGGCGGCGTATAATCATTGGCATGCAGCACTTCGGTCTCCAGACCGTATTTGTCTGCCACTTTTTTGATGATCTCCAGGCTCTCTTTCTCTCCCTGATGGGGAATAAAACGCATGTTGGCACCCACATAAGCCTCCTGGGGCAGCACATTATAGGCATCGGATCCCTTCTGTACCGTAAACGCTATCGTGGTCTTTAACATCGCTCCTGCCTGTGCACTGAGTGATGGCATCACCGCTTTTAATAAGGGGCCAAACAGCCACAGATTTCCAAATACCAGTTTCATTCCAAACCCGGCATAAGGCGCCAGTGCTGTGAACATGGCGGATACCTCCGGCAGCATCTTTTTCCGGAACGGTGAATGCGTCTCCACTTCATTGACGAATGCCGACAATCTGGCGATAGGGGTTCCCTTTACCGGTGTGCTGGCATGGCCGCCGTTGCTCCTTGCGGTAAATTTCACATCCGCCTTGCCTTTTTCAAATACTCCCACCATGGCAAAATTACCGTGGATTCCACCGATGGGCTCCGTGATGATACCACCGCCCTCATCACATACCAGGAACAGTTCAATCCCCCTGCGCTGCAGCTCCGCTACGATCTTCGGTGCACCGTCCCCACCCCACTCTTCCGTACAGGAACTTGCCAGATAGACATCAGTGGGTGGTACGAAGCCCTCTGCCAACAATTCTTCCACTGCCTGGAAAAATGCCATCACAGAGCATTTGGTATCGGACGCGCCTCGCCCCCATACCTTTCCTTCCGCAATATCTCCGGAAAAAGGTGCATGGATCCACTCACCCTCCGCCGGCACTACGTCCTGATGGCTCATGAGCAGGATCGGCTTCTCAGAGCTTTTTCCCTTCCAGTAAAATAACAGGTTGCCGTCAATCTCTGTCTTTTCCAGTTTCTCATGTACCAAAGGAAACAATTCTTCCAACACTTTGTGGAACCCCAGGAACTTCTCCACCTCTGCCACATTGGCATGGGAGGTGGTATCATACTGGATCATTTTGGAAAGTTTCTGTGCCAGTGCCAGGGATTCCTCCTCCGGTTCCTCTGCCACGTAGGAAGAAGTCTTCCCAGGCATCAGTAAGGTACGGATCACCGCGATCAGTAACAACAATATAATTGCGATGATCACTGCCAGTAAAATGAAACCTATATATTTCATATTTCCTCTTTTCCGGGCGCTTCCTTCTATTACTCACATAACCTGACAGGTTTGGCCCTTTTTCCATTCATCTGTTTTCTGTTCGTATAGCCTTCTGACTATTCATCCCCGGTATTTGCCCTGTCGGGATCAGCTTTTGTCTGTTCCGGGCTCTGCATATTCTTTTTCCGGAACATCAGATATGCCACACCGATGGCAATGGCACCGGACGGAACGATCATAAAGCTGGTAGAGCCGATCAGTGACGGCACCAGAATAAACAGCAGACTCATAAGGATCAGCGGCAATGCGGCGATCTTCATATTTTTGCGGTAATATTTATAAGCCATGGCTCCGAACAGCGCCGGAACCACATTTTCAAAGGCCGGCTGCAACACCTCACTCTGCAGCACGGGCTGCAGCGGCACCATCAACAACACGCCCAGTGCCAGAACGAGGATTGTCACCAGAGAAGATGTGGCGATGGAGATCGTGGAGATGATCTCATTTTCCGGGGTTCCTGTCTTCGCTCCTACCATGTCTCTCGCATTGACCGCACAGGGGATCTTCATATTGATCAGGTTACCGGTGATAAATGCCAGGTATCCGCCGCCGGCTCCCAGCATCGGTGTGTAGATCAAAAACTCCGCGATGCTGCTGACCAGCCATACGATTCCCACAGAGAGAAACCCCTTGCCGACAGCCCCCAGATCCGGATACGCACCTAAAAGCTTACCGATGAGAAACGGTGCTCCCACTAACATTACTAATGTGACAATGCTGACTGTCCGTCCGATGATATGTGTTTTCTTCGTATAGATCTGCCAGGTATCCGAAGTCTGCCCGGTCTGCTCCTTTGTTGCTTCTACATTATTCAGTTCCTTATTATCTATTGTCATGCTATTCGTTTTCATATTAAGCTCCATTCCGCAGACGATTCCTTCCGTTGGAGGAATTGCGAATCAAATTTTAAGGTTGTCACGTCAGCCTTTACAGCAATCCCACCAGTACGGCTGCTGTCATGCCGATGATCATGCTTCCGGCAATGGAAAAGCTGTCCACCCAGGCTTTTCCTTTTTTCTCAATGAGGTATACAAATCCTGCCATCACCAGTGCCGATACCGCCATTACCACTAACGGAATGTAATCTCCGTGAAACGTAAACAATCCGTTCTCCGATACAAAACCGCCGAGATATCTTCCGATGTAGGTGCTGACCAGTCCGATGAACATGGCAGTCATTGCCAGATCTCCGAAGCCCGGCTTGCCGGATTTTTTATTCGAGGTCAGCTTCTGTGTATATTTTTTATTCAGGAAAATGGACAATGTCATTCCCCAGATAATGCAGATACTCATGAGCAGTGCAATCGTGGAAAATGCCTGCGGTGTCATTTCCGCAGCAGACAATGTATCCATTCCCACCTGCTCCGCTGCTGCCTGTGCCACCTGGGTCTCATAATGCAGGGCACCGATCACGGATAATCGAAGCCACGGCCAGGGCGTTCCCAGACTTCCCGACAGGGCGATGACACCTAACAGAATCCCCACACTGGGCAACAGGGAAAAGGTCGCACTGGAGATAATCGTACGCTTCATTTTCGTGGTATCCATACCGAGTGCCTGCCCGGCGCAGTAAGCCCTCACCAGAAAAATCACACAGACCACCGCCACAAAAGCAATGATGCCTCCACAGATCAGGTACATCGGTACACTGTTTAACTGGCTTAAGATTGACATGTCTCTTCCTCCTTCAGAATCTCTCTGATTTTATCTTCCTGTAAATGCTCTCCGATGACGATCAGCACCTCCTGCCCCACTGCGATGGGTTCTAATGTTCTGCTGTCATGGGTTGCATTTAATTCCATCCATTGTCCGTCCTTATTTTTCACAAAACCCTTAATACGGAATACTTCCCCACAGGACTTGTCGGCAAACAGCCTGGGGACCGCCCGCTCCAGAGCTTCCGAGGTAATCTTCTCTTCCATAAAAAATAAGGAATCAAATGTCTGGTCGTTTTCCAGATCCATTTTCCGATAACTTTCCAGACGATAACCGCATTTGGATACTTCCTCTAAATCTTCTTTTGTCAGATCCGTGAGATTTTTCTGTAAAATATCTTTCTCAGGGTCGATTCTCCGGTCGCAGCGGATCTGTTCCAGTGCCCGGTTGAGATGTGCCACCGTGTCCTCACACTGTTCCCTGGTGGCTGCATCCGCATGGCTCAGGATCACTTTTCCGGCATTGGCAGCCTCCGATGCCAGCAGATAGTCCGCCTGCTGTGAAAGATTATTCTCCAGTCTTGCATCCAGTATGGCGATGACATTGCCGATCTCGTACCATTGGTCCAGCGGCTCCTCCCGCAGCACATCAAAAAATTCATCTACATCGTAGATTCCAGACGGCTCCACCAGTACTCTGTCGTAACCGCACATCCGCATGGAAATCAGCTTCGTGCGGAAACGTCTTCTGTGGCTCTCCGCATCACATCCTCCGGCGATCATTTCCAGTTCACACTGGTCTCCCCGCAGTTCATGGAGCATCAGCATATCCACGTTGATGGCACCGAAATCATTTTCCAGAATGCCGATATGCAGTCCCTGATCCATCAGGTACTCTGCGTATTTTTTCAGAAAAGTGGTCTTTCCGGATCCCAAAAAGCCCGTGATCAGATCGATCATTACCATATATCGTCTTTCCTCTCTGTTTCATTGATTTGCATAGTGATCACTTCTATAATTCTTTCTCATAACACCAGTAGGAATGTCCGAAAAGCTCACATTCCCCTGCTGTGGTAAAATGCAATTTTTCATAAGAACGCAGGGCTTTCACGTTGTCCTTTGCCACTAATATGTGTGCCGCCTTATAACCCTGTGATTTCAATTCCGCCATAGCTTCCCGCAACAGGATCCTGGCAATACCGCGATTCTGATATTCTGCTGCCACTCCCAGTCTGGACAGTTCTGCCACCGGGGTAAGGTCCTCTGACCAACAGGACAGTGCCTCCACTTCCGGGTCATCGTCTATGGAGATTGTGCCTATTAAGCGTCCCGAGGGCTTCTCCCGCAGACAGAACAGTGCATCCCTGGACAGGTCAAATTCCACTTCCCGTTCCGTTGGATAATTTTCTGTCCAGACACAATATTCGGTTCCGATCAGTGACTGGTATAATTGCAGAATTTCTTCCGCTTCTTCTCGTTTTGCCTTGCGAAATTCCATTTTATCATTCATGCTGTCCTATCCTCCGTTTACACCTTCAGTGTCTTCAAATATTCCTTCTGCTCCGGTGTGATCCGGTAACTTTCCCGTGCTTTTTGTATGGTCTTATTATGCGTCCATGGATTCAGGCGCTTCTCTTCGATATAGCTGACGGCAGCATCCCACTGTTTTGCCAGTGCCGTGGCATAGAACCAGGCAATCATCATGTTCACATAATATTCTTCGGAATGCACCGCTGCCGGGATCTCCAGATATTCCACCCGGAAATCCTCATCCAAGAAATGCGTCATCAGCATTTCCATTCCAAAACGGCAGGTGTAGGGGTGGTCCGAAGCTGCCCATTCTTTTATTTTTTTGATTAATCTGTCTCTGTTTTTCTTAAACACCTTCGGAGAAAAAATATCACACACTGCCCAGTTATCCACATGGGGCAGGAAACGTTCCACCTCTTTTACACAGGTGTCGTAATCTTTTATCTCCGCCACCAGCAAGGCATGCAGAATATTCTCATCGTAATAAGTATGCGGCAGTTGCATCAAAAACGCTGCACTCTCCGGATCCTTGGCATATTCTTTTGCTAGCTTCCGTATAGCCGGCGTGCGGACGCCAATAATCGTCTCCGCCGGGATCGTCGGGATCAGCTTGCTCTGAAAATCACGGTAACCTTTATCTTGCACTTGAAACAATAATCCCTGTGCTTTCATACAATTCTCTCCCCAATTCCTGCTTTTCTGTTTATTGTAACACAAGCTATATGTATATGCAAAACAGTCATGCATGTAACTGGAAAGTTAGTTTGGTGTAAATAGTCCAAAAACGATGAATTCCGTACAAAAAAAGTTCCTAAATCAGGAATTTTTGTACGGAATTTCTTTATTTTGCTTATGTAGCGAAAATAGAGACTTTTTACATATCAAAATTTCATATTTTTGTATTTTTTTCGCAGAAATTGGCGTTTTAAATACAAACAGAACTCCCGGAGTAGCAGAAGGTCCTCAGGCAGATGTCTGTCGGAGCGTGTTGATATTTTCTTAAGCAGTGGTGAGCCATCAGGGTGGAGCAAACACGATGTTTGCGACAGGCGGCCGGCGACATGGATGTCGCCTAGAGCCGTGCCCGTTCGGATGAGATACACTTTATCCACTGCTTTAGAAAATTCACACTCGGAGACCGATATCTGCCTGAGGGCTTTCTGCCGCTTCGGGAGTTCGTCTGGTCTAAGGCTCCCTCCGCTACGAACCATGCCTATTCATAAGATTGTCAGCAAAGAACGCTGTCAATCTTATTTCATAGACGGCTGTCGCCGTATAAAAATAGAGTGAACCAGCCTCGCTTGTGCGCAAGCGCCCATCGAGGTGTTCCACTCTATTTTTGCATGGCTCGTAGCTAGGCTAACTTTCTATTTACAATACCTTTGCCCCATTCACGGTCAGCTTAAAGGATGCCTCCAACACTTCCGCTGCGCGCTTACACATCATCATACGTCCAAGGAATATCTCAAAATACTCATACATGCTGCAGATCTTCGGATCAATCTGCAGATTCAGTGAAATCACTCTCTTCTCCACATTGATCTTAAGCTTTGTATCCGTAACCGCATAATTGACGCGGTCATGTTTATCGAAGGTTGCCTTATTCTTCTCCCGGACTCTGCTCCTGCGGACATCGGTCTTATCTGCAATGATCAGCGCCGCTGAGATGGGATCGGTAGCACCGCCGGTAGATTCGTCATGCAATCCGATAGCGGACACGATCTGCACCCGGTCCTCCAGGGGCAGATCTGTCTTCTTCAGAATGTCATTTGCAAGCAACGCCCCGTACTCTGCATGATGGCTGCGATTCACCGCATTTCCGATATCGTGCATGAATCCGGCGATCTTCACAAGTTCAATATCTTTTTCCGGATACCCAAATTTTTTCAGAATCTCTGCTGCCCGCTCTGCCACCAGTCCCGAATGCGCCTCCGAATGATCGGTGAATCCCATGGCACCCAGATTCGCATTTCCTTTTTTAATAAATGTCAGCACTTCTTCATTTTTTCTGATTTCACTATATGTCATTCTTCTACTTCTTTCCTTCCATCCTGTGTTAATTCCTGTGTTTTTATATACATCTTATTTCGTGTTCATTGTACCATCCGCCTGCAAATTCGTGCTACGATACGCTACATCCTGTTTCGCAGTTACTTTTTTCTCCAAGGCGCATTATATGTTACCAAAACTGTTGCAGCAACACTATCCCGGGCAGGTAAACAACATGTAATATCTGGGTAAACAAGCCGGATATAAGCTGACAGGCATTCACATTTTCTTCTTTTCAGTTTTCATCTATGAGAGTATAATAAAACACAGAAAGCATTTGGAGATTTTGTTCCAGAGAGGAGACCACAATGAAATTAAAAGAATTACAGGACGCTATGATCGCTGCCATGAAGGCAAAGGATAAATTCAGAAAGGATGCCATCTCCGCACTGGTATCCGCTGTAAAGAAAAAAGGAATCGACAACGGCTGCCGTGACAACATTCCCGATGAGATGGCCAACGAAGCCATCTTAAAAGAGATCAAATCCGTGAAGGAGCAGATCGATACCTGCCCCGCAGACCGTACCGAGCTGCTGGAAGAATACAAGAAGCGCTATGAGATCATGAGTGAATTTGCTCCAAAGATGCTCTCCGCTGAGGAAGTCAAGGCAATTCTAGAAGAGAAATTCGCAGATGTTCTGGCTACGAAAAATAAGGGTCAGATCATGAAGGCAGTTATGGGCGAGCTGAAGGGCAAGGCTGACGGCAAGGTCATCAATCAGGTCGTTGCTGAACTGACCAAATAAAATGTGCGGTCATTATCAGCGAGCAAACACCACCCTGTATCTTAAGATATAATGAGCGCAAGTGAGCCAATATGCTTGCATAATTGGCGAACGGCGAATTTGATCATGATCGTTGCGAAGCAACAGTAAGCACCGTAGGTGCGAATCATGATATTATATGCAAAAGCATAAATTTGCGGATTTTGAAATCCATCAACAAACGGCTTCCGGGAGATCTCCGAAAGCCGTTTGTTATCTAAAGCATTATTCCACTACTACCGTACCGTCTTCTTTTACGGTAATATTCATGTCATCCTTCACATATTCCAGGAACTCTTCCCCCAGGCTGTCAATAACAGGCATCTGCACATTGTCAAGCCACACATCTGCCAAAATAGCTCCGGCTGCTGCCAGGGAATCAATAGGTTCGGAAAACAGCATACATGCCGGCTGCCTGTTCATGGAGCAGGCACAGTAAAGTACCAGTCCGCCGGTGGTAGATCCTATGGTCGTCGGCAGGCAAAGGGCTTTGCCCGCCATCTGTTTACCATAGAGGTCGGGGTTATTCTGATCTCCGCAGGTTGCTTTTTTATCGCCGAACTGCAATGCCTTCTGGAAAGATGCCAGTGTGTTCAGACCCCCGTGAGATACCAGTGCCTTGGCTGTTACGGTTCCGGAGGCTACGATTCTTCCTTTAAATTCTTTCATTTGTCCGCTCCTCCCTTCGTGATCTGCTCTAAGATCTCAGCATCGGTATAATATCTTGCGCTGGTGTAGGTCCGCAGCTTGTTGCTGGAAGTAATGACCGGCATCTTCTCGCTGAGAGGATTGTTCATATACATTAACGGGCAGATATAGGAAGTAATGACTCCCGTTGCCTTTAACGTCTCCGCATAAGGAGTCTCCTGAAATTTTTTCAGTACCGCGGGTGCCGCCGTGAATACGGTAGGAATACATACTCTGGTTCTACCGGCTTCTTTCAGGCTCTGAGAGACTTTTTCCGTCCAGTCGATGAGCTGCTGTAAACTCATATGGGGACATCCCATGAAACACAGCTTCGGTTTGGCATCCTTCTTTTTCCAGATCACCGGATAGCTCTCATAGACCCTCTGAAGTTCCGCATCATCTACCACATAGACCTTTGCATTCTCCGCGATCAGATCTTTTCCGTATTTTACAGCCTCCGGAGTGATATTTTCCACATGGTACAGACCTACCGCACCGTTGGAAGCAGTCGCTGCGCCGAAATCCTTCAGATAGGTTTTCGCTGCATCATCCAGCTCACCGCCCAGCCATTTGTCCAGTCCTACGATATAGGGAACATCCGCCATGACTTTCATACCAATGGCAGATCCAAGCAGCTGTGCTTCCGGCTTCTTCGTTGTCTCGATCTTCACGATCCAGGTGGCTTTTCTGCCCTCATCCGTTAACAGACCGAAACGGGGCACATAGCCCACTACCGAACCCATGAGGTCAATGATACCGGAATTACGATTGCATCTTGCTCCCAATACGGAGTTGGCATAGACCACTGCAGAAGATTCAGACCATGACAGCACCTCTCCCATGGCCGGGGTATTTCCCACTTCATCCATGTAACAGGTGCAGGTATATGCATCTTTTTCCATGATGCCCAGCTGGGTCAGCTGTTTCTCGTAGTCATCCTGCTTGGAGTACATGAAATTCTTGAACACAAAATCCTGTAAAAAAGAGCTTGGCACATTGGGATCCAGTGGTCTCGGATCGGCGGAAAATTTCTGTTTGGATACATTGCCGGATTCGATCAGCTGATTCATCAGTTCATACACCGGCGCCAGTGCTTTCAATCCGAAAGAGGTTACCAGATGGTTGTATTTACTGGTCACAGGCACCATACCGTCCGCACCGAACAGCTCGCCGTAGCGCACCAGCGTCTGCATGACCTTCGCCAGGGTCGCTCCCTGTTTTCCATCATATATTTCCTGTTGTTCTTTTGTTAAGTTCATTGATTTCCCTCCCCTTAAATCTTCATGGCAACTTCATAAGCGCGCCATACGACACTTCGCAGATTGCCTACACCGTCACAGTCACCTACCAGGCTGACATTGCTGCCCTTCGGTGCCAGTGGATTGGGAATGTATCCTGCGGAGCTGATCACACTGTCACAGGGAATCGTGATCTCTTTTCCGGAAGCATCCTTGCATACGATGCTGTCATCCTTTACTTCCTGCAGCGTAGTTTCCAGATATACGGGCACTTTCTTCCAGGCGAACCACTCTCTCAGATAAGAGCTGTTGGCCAGGCATACTCCGGTCTGGGCGATGAGATCGTTTTTCATCTCTACGATTACAGGCTGTTTGCCCTGCAGCGCCAGTTCATAAGCAATCTCACAGCCGGTGAGTCCACCGCCGATGACGGCAACCTTTTCTCCTACGGGAGTACCGGTAAGGTATTCGCATGCTTCAACCATCTTCTCATAACCGGGCACTTTTCTCAGTACTCTGGGCACTGCACCGGTAGCGATGATCACGGGAGCACCGGCAAACGGAGCGATGCTCTCCACTTTTTCATTGTAATGAATCTCGATTCCCAAATCTGCCATCTGCTTCCGATACCAGGTCAGCAGATCCCGCAGTTTTCCCTTGTAGCTTTCCGCGCTGGCGGCAATAAAGGTTCCGCCCAGGTGATCTGTCTGCTCGTGAATCACCGGCTCATGTCCCCGCAGCTTCAGTACTCTGGCAGCCTCCATGCCGCCGATACCTCCACCGATAATATGTACCTTCTTCGGGCTGGTGGTCGGGACGATCTTGTGCTTCTCCCACTGCATGGTCTCGGCATTTACCGCACAGCGTGCCAGATGCAGGGAATCGGATAATGCCTGATCATTTGGAACTCCCTTATAGTGACACATGTTGAAGCAGCCGTTGTGGCACAGAATACAGGGACGGATGTCGTCCTCCTTATCATTCATCAGCTTGGTCACCCATTCCTGGTCTGCCAGGAACTGTCTGGCGAATCCGGCACCGTCGATTCTTCCGTCTGCAATGGCCGCCGCAGCCGTCTCCGGATCCATACGTCCGGCGCATACCACAGGGATATCCACGAATTTGCGGATATGCGCAACATCCTCCAGATTGCAGTTTTCCGGCATATAGATAGGGGGATGTGCCCAGTACCAGGCATCGTAAGTGCCGTTATCGCAGTTTAACATATCGTAACCGGCATCCTGCAGATACTTCGCTGCTTTTTCGGATTCTGCCATATCACGGCCTGCTTCTGTGAAGCTTTCTCCAGGAAGAGCTCCCTCACGGAACCCCTTGGTCTTGGATTCCACGCTGTACCTAAGAGACACAGGGAAATCCTGCCCGCAGACTTTCTTGATCTCTTTTACGATCTCTACAGCAAAACGATATCTGTTTTCAAAAGATCCACCATATTCATCGGTTCGCTGATTCACATATTTTAAAGTAAACTGGTCCAGCAGATAGCCTTCATGTACCGCATGGATCTCCACACCGTCCACACCGGCATCCTTTAATAATTTTGCTGTCTTGCCGAATGCAGTGATGAACTCCTGAATCTCCTCCACGGTCATCTCCCGGGAAGGAACTTTATCTGACCAGCGGTTCGGAGACGGGCTGGGTGCGGCTGTAATCTTGTCGAGATCCATAAAAGGTTTCGCCAGTACCCGCAATGCCTTATTGGTGTACAGGGTCTCCATCATTTCACTGATGGTAAATGATCTGCCGAAACCTGCCGTCAGCTGGATGAACAGCTTTGCCCCTGTCTTGTGGAACTCCGGCATCCACTTTGCCAGATCCTCATACATTTTTTTCTTCTTATATAGCCACTGTCCGTACATAGGATTGTATACCGGCTGACATCCCGGAAGCACCAGACCGCAATTATTTTTCGCTACCTCCAGAATAAATTTCGCACCATCCTTGTCAAAATGGTTCACTTCCATCCATCCCAACAGGTTTGTGCCACCCATGGATGTCAGAACAATGCGGTTCTTAATCTCGCAGTTTCCGATCTTCCACGGCGTAAACAACGGTTCCAACTGTTGTTTCATTGTAACTCCTCCTTTGCCTTCTCTCTTGCTTACCCCATTACACAATCTTATAATAACACATTTTAATAGTATTCCCCTGATAACTCATTCCCTGGAATAAAATTCTTCACCGGTTTCCAGACAAATGCCCTGCATGAACCAGAATGTACTGCTATCCATTTAACGACCGTTCTGCATACGCTTCAAAATTTCAGAACATCATTTCGTTCTTCTCCTGTAAACTTCCCTCATGTTTTGTTGCGTTGTCAACAACTTCTTTATTGTAACAAACATGTTACAGTTTGTCTACTCTGCCTTCCAGAGATCTCCCCATATGGAATCACACAAATTGACACAGTATTCTCTGGAAAACTCCGGATCCTGCGAAACGATCTCATTTTCCTCTGCCAGTTCTTCCGGATAATCCTCCAGAAAATATGTTGTCACACCTTCGGGACCGGAAGCCACATGACTGATCATCGGTTTCACCCCATAGTCTGCGATCTCCACCTCTCCATGATCATTTTTCGTAATCGTTACCTCTGCCATGCCGCCCACCATGCGGTTAGCGACTCCCTCTCCGGTGCCGGAGGTCCAGTTCACGAAATTTCCCAGCGAATAATACACAAGCATTTCATGCTCGCTCGCTTCATCTGTCACCCATTCTATGGGTTCAATGACATGCGGGTGGGTACCCAGGATCAGATCCGCACCGTTTTCCGCGAATATCTTGGTCCATTTCTCCTGCGAAGCATCTGATGTCAGCCTGTACTCCGTTCCCCAGTGCGGACATACGATGGTGAAATCCGCCAGTTCCTCTGCCCTCTGAATATCTGCCGCCACCTGTTCCTCATTCAAAAGATCCACCGCATAGGGCATATCCGCCGGCAGAGAAATTCCGTTGGTTCCGTAAGTGTAGTTCAGGACTGCAATCCGCATGTCTCCCAACTCAATGATCGCAGGGTCTGCACCGCAGGAAGTGGAGGTATCCGCAGTATCATGAATGCCAAGAACAGTGATCTGCGGGTATTCGTCCCTCCAGTACTCCGCACAGTTTACCAAGCCCGCACGTCCCTTGTCCATAGCATGGTTCGTGGCATGACAGATGACATCGAATCCTGCTCCCACCAGTGAATCGCAGAGACTGTAATCCGCATTGAAGCAGGGATACCCGGAGATTCCAAGATCCGCACCGCCTATGATCACCTCCTGGTTCACCAGGGCTAGATCTGCCGCCGCGATCTCCTCTTTTGTGTTGGAAAACAGCGAATCATAGTCGTAACTTCCATCCGGCTGCAGACAGCTTTCCTCCACCGGAGTGTGAAGCAGTACATCCCCTACCATGATGATTTTGTACTCTGAGGTGGCTTCCGGCGGTTGATCAGTAGATGGCTGGATTGCATCCTGCGTTCCTGTTTCTATTACAATAGTTCCTGTTGTACTGACAATATTTTCATTCGTTACTGTATTGTCCTCAGACACCATCTCAGTCTTCGCACAGCCGAACAATAAAAAAAAGTTCCCTATACAAATATAAAACATTATTGTTTTTCTTAAAGTCAAAAATCTTCTATCTGCCATTTTTCTACCTTTTCACTGATTTTTCTGTATTTTTTTCTTCTTACTATGTCCCATTATAACATACCTATGATTTCGGGGTCAAAAGCCCCCGACTTTGATGCCTACGGATTGCTCCGTGCTATGCACTCCCACGTCTCCGCTCCGCTTCGGTCCGTGCTAAACATGTGCCACTGGCACATAGCACCCTACCCTCTATTCGCATATCGTGGGATTATCAGCATATATGATCAGAAACTGTTTGATTATATGGGATTGATTTGCTTCCTTTTTCAGACATCTTTTATGTACTAAATATTTGATTGATGAGATTTTCCACACTCATTGTGTTTAGACTGTATTTTTCTGATTCAAATGTATATATAATGTCTCTACCTTGTATAAACCCATTCTTGGCGTAAATGTCTATTTTTTTCATAGCTTTCTGACAGTAAATCGGATCTGTCATCATTCCCAAATGCTCCCATAAAATCGTTTTACGATCTGCTAACCGCAGGCATGTAAAATCCGGATATATCATTCCCAATCCCTTTAGGTTTATAGGACATTCATACTTGTATGGGATATTTTTATGGTACAACATATCTGCAATGATCTTTTCTGACTTTGATCTGACTCTTTCTTTCTTTTCTGTGTAGATTTCCGCCTGTCCTTCTGCAAAATCTTTACCTGAATATATTTTTGCTGACCACTGATTCACATATTCCTTATCCGATATTATCCTCGCATCCACCATTTTTTTCCTAGATGGACTCATTCTGTCATAGACACTATATAGTTCTTCTACCTGTACTATTTCTTGTTTTTCATATTTTTTAATAATATTTTGTATATTCTTTAATTGCTTTTCTACCTCTGACAGCAATTTTTCATCATAATTTCGTTGTGCAAGCTTACCTGCCAATTCAAAATCAGATTTTCGCAGATATTTTCCATTTGGATAGGATGTTCTAGTTTCAGCAGAGTCCAAATAATATTGCTCAACTCCTCTGCAGTTAATTATTTTCAGATTGCCTAAAGGTGCATTCTGTATACTCGTTTCCAAATTTTGTTTCAAATCCCTTAGCCAATGTTCTCTTTTTAGCAATTGTTCATATAGAAAGTCCTTTATAGCCTTTTCCTCCCGTTGTACATTTTTTTCATTTATTGCTTTTCATTTAATCTGTATTTTTCTCTTTCTCGCATGTATTCTCTTGCCTCTGGCACATACCTATTTCATCTTTTTTCTGTTTCCGCATGTATTCCTTTGCCTCTGGCACATACCTATTTCATCTTTTTCCTTATTTCGCATGTATTCCTTTGCTTCTGGCACATACCTATTTCATCTTTTTTCTGTTTCCGCATGTATTTCTTTACTTCTGGCACATACCTATTTCATCTTTTTTCTTATTTCGCATGTATTCCTTTGCTTCTGGCACATACCTAATCCATAATTCTCCCCTCCCTCGCATGTATTTTACACGTTGCTCCTCATATATTTCCTATACATGTATAATTTTCACAAACTAACCTCTAAAAAAATAATGTTATTAAAGTAATAATTGAAATAAATATCTTGAAATATCCGACACAGAGCTGTGTCATTAAATGGTTAAAAGAAAAACTGATCTTTGAATTAATTTTTTGAATTATTATTCTGCGTTACTATTCTGCGTTATTGTGTAAAAAAATGGGGAAGTACAAGTACTTCCCCAGAATAAGAGCTATATACTATCTATCAAAGATTACTCGATGATGGTAGCAACACGGCCGGAACCAACGGTTCTACCACCCTCACGCTTCGTTGGATATAAAATCCTATTACTTTTAGGTGTATTTCAGGCACTTTTTTATCTGTATTATTCCAAATATGCCCTCTTATTTGAGGTTTTGAAATTTTTTAGAACCATAGTAGAACCACGCATGTACAAACTAATGTTTATTCATCCACTGGTAAATCTTGCTGAAAAATATCTAATGCTGGTCCCATGTTCTCAAATTCTTTTAATCTTTGTATATACTCCTCCTTCATTTCAGTGATACCTACCTTTACAGTTCGTGATGCTTCATCTACCCAACAAGAAGAAACAAAATTTAATTCTTTATTAAGAATGGCCTGCGAAATATTATCACGAAGTGTATCAAGATAAGCTAATGAATTCTCACCATTTTCCCCTCGTGAATCCAGCTTCATACTACTTAGCCCTTGCGTGGATGGTTCGCCATCATCAATGTAATAAAAAGACCCTTCAAGATTCTCTTTATCCATACAGTAGTTGTAAATGTTTTGCACACGCTCCCAGATCTGTTCATCGAAATATACATCGCTTCGCTGAGAAATCATGCTTTCTACATGAGTTCGCAAATCGGTATAGAATAGTTCTGTTACATTGAAGCAAATATATTTTTCATCTTCGTATACCTTGTACTGCTCCATTTCAGCAAATGTCAGAAGTTGCCCACGGATAAATGCGTAATCTTCAGAACTTTGAATGGAATCCACTTCATATGTCATGATATAGACCAACGGAACATCTACACCACCATCAAATTCTCCCCTGTGCTGAGGAACATAGGCACTCAACACCAATGCCTTTTCATCTAAAGTAGAACCAATCGGCAGATTGTATCCATCAATGGGTTTATGGTGTTCGCCAGTAAGCCAATGCTGTTTATCTGCCGGAACTGTTTCGTCAAAAATAACCCCGGGGTTCAACATATCGACAAGAAGATGTGGTGCAACGGAAGGAACAACATTCCCATCCAGATCGTTGAGAAGCTGCGCACAATCGGACAGGTATTCCTCGTTCCTCGCTTGCCACTCAAGCGGGTCAGCAATGTAGGTATCAAAATAGTGCTGGAGTTTTTCTGTAACTTTAGATACAGACACTTTATCTGCTTCAACGGGATTTATTGGGGTGGGTTCCTGTATAGGAGTAATGATAGGCTCGGTAAATTCGATACTGCACATCCAATCCTGCCCAAACAGGAAATTATTATTGGTCAACACAAAATAGTAATGGTCATCAACCAGCGGCTGTTCTAATACAGAAAAATCATATGCGGCAGATAGGTCAATGGTCATCGTGCCGCTGGTATTTGCTTTAATTTCCGTATTCTCAAAGATGATGTTGTCGGACAGTGGGGCAATTTCTTCACTGGTAGACCAGCGCATCAGTTTGAGTTGTTTTTGAAAATTCAAATCTTTATCAGATTTGTTTTCAACTTGGATAGACACAATTCCATTTCCTTCATAGGTAGAAGAGAGGCTTAGATCGTCACCCGACAGTGAAGAAAACAAGCTTGCTGCGAATGCCGTCATAGTGAAGCTACATACCAACACAGCGGCAATTACCACATATTTTTTAATCGGATAACGCCATACAGGAGCGCTCTCCAATTCAACTCCGGTTTTTTCTTCAAAAATATTTTTTATATTTTGCAAATTAGATTTGCGAAATGAGTTCATGTTATTCCTCCTATTCAATTCGAAAGCGCTTCACGCAATTTCTGTTTTGTTTGATACAGGCGATTATTCACCTGCTTCACACTCAAGTTCAGCGCAAGAGCAATTTCTTTTGGCTTCTGTTCGTAATAGTATCGTCGCACCAGAATTTCACGGTCAGGTTCTCCGAGTGCATTAACTGCTGCAATAAGCACTCTCCGAGTTTCTTCTTGAATCATATCGTCAACAATACCGAGGTCACTAACAAGAATAGTGCTTTCTAATGAAATTGTGCGTGTCTTTGCAATTTCTCGGCAACGGTCAATGGCTTTTGTTCGAGCAATAATGGAGAGCCATGATTTTAACTTGCCTCGAGAGGGATTGAATTTATGAGGATTTTCCCATAAGTAGATAAATGTATCAGCAACACATTCCTCTATGTCTTGAACAGAGCCAATATTATTTAGAACCTTTCCTATAATAGACCACAGAAGTTTAGAGTATTTGTCGATAGTCTCATTGATTGCACCCTCACTTCTGTTTCTAATTGCAATTATAATTTTTTCGTCATTCAACAATGTCACCTCTTTCCATGTAGATTAACCGGTCATATATAGTACGGAAAAAGCACAAAAAACACTTAAATTTTTTTTGTGAAAGGTATTTTATCCTGAAATCGTATTCATTTTATCTTACCTCATCCGATAATTCAAACTTGGGAATGACGAAGTAAAAACCTGTCAAACTTGGACTCAAGCAAGTGAAAAGAGAGAACTTGTATGCATGATGTGTACAAGCTCCCCCTTGGAGTTAGCTATAAATCAATTCATTTATGATAATTTCTTCTGCACGGTTCCGGATACTATTCATAGCTCCCAGCCATGCCATTTGGTCAGTAGCTTTCAATTCCTCTGTCACGCCCTCAGATGCTTTCATCTGCTCCACCAACCGTTCCATCATCTGATAACATTCCTCATCCGTCTGGTGCAGATATTCATTGAATTCTCCACTTAGTAACAGTTCCAGATACAATGCTCGGTGATGTTCTTTCAGATACTCTGCTCTCATTCTTCCGTATCTGCCAATTTCATAATGCGTTCCCTCCGGGAGCCGGAGATCTGGGTAATACAGACCATCCTCTCCCAAAGTGTAACTGATTTCGTTTTCTCCTACAATGTGCTTTTCCAATACTTCTGTTTTCTTAATTTTATCTGTCATATCCATCAATCTCCTTTATCTGCTCATTCTGTTCTGGTAGCTTCTCTGCAGTCGGTTCTGCTCTGCCTGTAACCGTTCCACTTCTTTCATGCTGTCAATAATACCCTGCACCTTATCTGTACCGACATACTGCTTCACTCGTTCCAAATCCTCTGCTTTCTCCTGCAAGTGCTCCATTGTGCCATTCTGTTCCTTGATTTTATTCTTGTACCATGCGATGTCATCTTCCTGCTGATTTACCTTTTCAGTCAGTTTTCTAACCTGCTCCATCAGACCAACACACTTGATTGTCAGGCTTTTTACAATCTCCTTTAACCTTGTAATCAATGGTAGTGCCACCTTTTCACGATAGGCTTTTGCCGACTGCACCACTCCCGGCTCCGGAAGCTGCCATTGTCTGTCCTCGTCATAGGCTCTCACATTACGCTCCAGAGCGACCTTAGAACCTGCCATAGCTTCCAGTTCTTTTTGAAGCTTCTGTTGTTGCTTTTCTAATTCCCGATTGCCGGACAACCGCCTTTCCTTTTCCAGCTCCAAATCCTCATTCTCGAAAATCAACTGACTGTTTTTTGCCAACAAACTGTTATAACTCTGCTTTGTATCTACATACGTTTTTTCCAGTTCTGCATTATCTGCCTTGATTTCCTCGTTCCGTCTTTGAAACTTATCGCCCATCTCTGCCAATTCTTCCACACGAGCAAACTGATTGTCTACCATTTTACTTGCTGTCTGCAATGCCCGTTCTGATTGTGCAAGCTGACTGTCAAGCTCCGCAACCTCTTTTGCTCTCTCCTGCTTCTCATAATCCAACACCGAAAGATGTTTTTTGTGCGTACCCTTCTGCAGCCATTCGACACCATACCGCTCCATGACTGCCGCAAGTTCCTTTTTCTCCGATTCTATCCACTGATTCCATTCCGTTGCTCCTCTGGTGCCTCCCTCAAATCCCTGCGCTGCTAATGCTCCCTTTAATGAAACTCTGGTATCAAGTCCTCGCTTGCTCCCGGTAATAACAGGGACAAAATCAATGTGAATATGCGGCGTTTCCTCATCCATGTGCAGATGTGCCGAGAATACATGAAGATTCGGATTCCGGCTTTGAAAGTCTGCCATGAAATCCGAAAGTATCTGCTTTGCCAACTGCCCCTCCTCACTCCGCACATTCATATCGTCCTTATTGCCTATCTGGAAAATCACTTCATGGAACAGCTTTTCCTGCTTCCCCTGCCGGATTTTCTCATAATAGTTATCAATCTTTCTGTCACTCCGCTTCTGCTTCGCATTGTACCTTTCCAGAGCTTCGTCAAACAGTTCATGATACACTGCCTTTATATCCTTGTGACAAAATTCCACATTGTCACGGCTTCTTTCTTTATCTACATTCTTTGCTGAAAATGCTCTTGTATTGTGATTCACAGAGCCTTTCCCCATCATTCCGCTAATCGTTCTCTCCAATAAAAACCACCTCGCATCTTTTTTTATCTGTATCTTTTAGTGCCGGATACGGCACAGGCTTTGTTACTTTCGTCGAAAGTAACGCAAAAGCACTTTTGACAGCTACCGCCATCAAAAATGCAACCTGACAAGTCAGGTTTTGCGCCCTGCCGGGAGCTTTTATGCCTGCGGCAGTTGTGCCCGTTCCGGTCACATCATCATCGCTGCCACCCCACCATTTTTTTAACCGTATCCTACGGGTGCGTGCCACGCTCCCGTTTTAATCGTCTAAGGAAAACTTACCATCGGAAGCTGTCCGGCACACCACGCTTGTCAAGATATTCCCTGCGTGCCTTTTCCTTTTCTTCCTCTGTCGGTGCAGTTTTATACTGCGTATACAGCTCTCTCATTACCAACGCATCCATCTTTTTCTCCAATGCCTTAGTTATCTCCGGCTCTGTTTCTTCCTGCCCTATCAGAAAATATCTCACGAGTAAAAAGAAAAGCTCCTGCGAAATCTGCACATTCTTCATAGTAATCCACCAATCCTTTCTGCAAGATCGCAACAACGCAATGTCTATATCTTTTGCAACCTTGCAATGTTCAAGACCGCATTTCCATATACTCTGCATTGTTGCGTTCTTCCCTTATTCTGGCTTTACTTTATCCAGTTCCCAATACCATGCGTTGTTGATTTTCCTTGTCTGGACACCCAACTCTTTCTTTGCGTTTTCCAGTGTCCGTTTGGAAATCCCCAGCTCATTTGCCCGGTCAAATATCTCATTACTCAGAACCGCACTCTGTGTTTCTGCAAGCTCCCTTAACATCTGCTTTGCCTGCTCCATTTTATTTGCCTTTGGTGTAATTCCGCCAAGCACCTCGTCCACCGTAATCTCATAATCTCCAAGCCACTTGAACCCTTCCTCTGATAAGGCAAATGCCTTCGGGTGCCCGAATGCCGCAAGGTTATTTTTTATCTGGACAACAGCTCTGGTATTCGGTTCTCCCTCTACCCGTCCGACCAGTAATACGCTTCTTGCCACTGCAAAGAAATCTATGGAACCCATGCCCCGGTATGCCGCTTTATTGCCGGAAGCCTTATTCATATGACCGATAAGGATAATTGCACACTTTGTTTTCTCTGCCAATGCTCCTAATTTCTTTGTCATATCCCTTGCTTCGTTCGCCCGGTTCATATCCATGCCACCGCCCAAATATGCCTGTATCGGGTCTAAAATCAAGAGCCTTGCACCAGTCCTTACAATCGCTTGTTCCAATCGTTCATCTACCATAGACAGCGATTTGTCGCTCTCATCAATAACAATAATTCTCTCACAGTCTGCCCCTGCAAGTTCCAGTCTCGGTTTTACCGTATCTGCAAGACCATCTTCCGCAGTCTGGTATATTACATTGACCGGCTCTGTGACCTTCATATTTTCATCCAGTGCTTCGCCCTTTGACAGCTTTGCTGCCAGATTCAACACCATTGTTGTCTTTCCATCCCCCGGATCACCTTGGATAATTGTCAGCTTTCCATAAGGAATGAACGGATACCACAGCCACTCAATCTCCTGCGACTGTACCTCCGACATTCTAATCATCTTTAACTTAATCTTCTGTTCTGTCATCTTTTCCTCCAAATTTCATTTAGTGATTGCTACCGGAGAAAACCTCTGCTATACTTGTCTTGTGAATACATAGGATAACAGAGGTTTATCCGGTTATCTTAAGTCCTGACAGTTGCCGCTGTTGGGACTTTTTCAGTTCTCTGTTGATTCAGCATATCAGCCACCTGCCTCTGCTGATTCGGGTACAAGTGCCCATAAGTGTTCAATGTGATTTTTATATCCCTATGCCCTAACCGCTCTTTAATAATGAGTGGCTGCACTCCCTGATTGATAAGATAAGCAACATGACTGTGTCGAATATCATGAACTCTGATTTTCTTAACCCCAGTCTTTTCACAGTTATGCTTCAACTTGTGCTGTACTGCCTCTGCCACTATCGGAAATATCCTCTCATCATCTGGCAGTTCATAGAGCTTATCCACATAATCCTTTATCTCCTGTGTCAGAAATTGCGGAATATCAATCACTCTGACCGATTGCTCCGTTTTAGGTGTAGTAATAACATCTTTTCTTTCTGTCCGGTAATAGGTTTTGCTAATACTGATTCTGTTTTCCGTAAAATCAATGTCTGACTTTGTAAGGGCAAGCATTTCTCCAATTCTACACCCCGTCCAAAAGAGTATTTCAAAGATAAGATAGTATCTGCTTCCCGGTTCCATCGTCTGTATGAACTTTTGGTACTCATCTACTGTCCAGAAATCCAGACTTCTGTTATCCGAGCTTCCCATACGCTTAACTTTTTTACAAGGATTTGTGTGTAAATCGTAAATTCGTGAAGCGTGAGTGAATAAGCTAGTTAGCTGATTTTGTATCATTCTTAAGTAGGCTTCCGAAAATCCTTTGGTCTGCATTTCATTCTGCCACTGAATAATCTGCCCTGCAGTTATCTCACTCATCATCTGATTACCAAAATACGGAATGATGTGTTGCTCCATCATATATCGTTTGTTCTTCATGGTGCGTTCCTTCAGCTCATTCTGCTTATCTTCAAAATAAACTTCCATAAATTCACTTAGCTTCATATCCATACTTCTGCTGTTATTCAATTTCTTCTGTCGCTCATACTCAAGAGCCTCTCGCTTTGTCTCAAAACCTCTTTTTCTTCGCTTTTTCTTTTCACCCCTGGCATTTGTTTCAAACCATTGGGCTGTCCATTTCTTAGTGTCTTTTTCTTTGTATGCCATACTGCTCTCCTTTCCTATCCTACTGATAATTCGTAGCCATACATTTTTTTCGCCCAATACGCTCTTGGAATTCTTCCAGCCATTGTGATATATCCTTGCGAAGCCAACTCTTCATTCATGCTTTTTACCAGCTTGTACGCATGAGATTTGGAACAATTCAATTCTCGGGCTACATCATCGGCACTCATCATATATTGATAATTCGCCATACATTCGTCCTCCCTTCTATACTTTGAATCTCGTTACATTTCTAGTATTTGTTTTGTGTATGATTTTCGTACATTCATATTATCACTACACATTTCCCTTGTCAAGATTTCGTAATTATATTTTTACGATATTCGTATATGCTATTTTTGAAAATTATTCTTTTATGTCTTTCGTATTTGTGCTATGATAATAATTATATTTATGCAATTCGTAAATTTTAAATTTATGAAAACAGGAGGTTTCAATGGGAGACGGTAAGAAACTGAAAGAAATATTAGACAGTAAAGGCACGAATGTCCGCCAGATTGCAAAAGCAACTGGTATCAGTGCCACAACACTTTATTCAATTATTCAAAAGGATTCTAATATCCGATTTGACTTTGCACTTAGACTGGCAAATGAATTAGAAATTGACGTGAATGAGATATGCTCTGCCAGTCCCTTTTCGGGTGCAATCACAGAAGAAGAAATATATCCTACATTACCGAATGGATTGAATGGCGCTCTTGACGGAAATCGGGTAAAAACGTATTTAAAAAATTCCATGTACCCGCTTATGTATCTTTTCGGGAAAAACAGTATGCCTGATGTGGATAATTTGCTGACTTCCTTTTACCAGTTGGATGATGAAGCTAGGAAAGAAGTGGTGGAAACGATACAATTCAAGCTGCAGTATCACAGAGATCCCGAACGGGCAGAACAGATTAAACAGATTAAGGGATGGTAAAAATAACTCCAGTGAATCGTTGAATTCACTGGAGTTATTGCCTAATGATCAATATCCTGTCTTTTGACAATCTTCAAGTAGTTTCTCTTTAAATCATTTACTGAGCCAAAGAATATTTGCTCTGATTTCGAAAAGGAATGATTCTGTATTTTTAGCTTTAACAGTTCAAAAGTGCATATCATATCAGCCACCTGAAACAACCTATAATCCGATGGTTTTACTTTTCGAAACTCCACTCTTGGCAAAAATGCATTAAACAAGGTCGATAATATTTTGTTTAACTCTACTTGTCCATTATCATAGTATATTTTAACCAAGTCGAACGAAAGCAAGAAGTCATAGTGCTCCCTAATAAAAACAGATATTTGCTTTGAAAGTTTACCCGTTGCTTCAACAATATCTTCAATATGCTTTTTCTCTATATGGAAAGCTTTATATTTTACCCCACTCTGTCTCATAAACGTAACCATCTTATTAAATATCTTTCTACGTTCTATATAATCCATTTCAGAGTATTCTTCCTCTTTTCGAATAATAGGGCCTGTATGTATACAATGATTTTCTAATCCCAAAAGTGATAATTCTCTATTTAAATATTCCATTGGCTCTTGAATGGATGCTTCTTGTTCATGAAATACCATTGTAACTATATACCAAGGAGAATGATAATCATATTCACCAAAATCCCCAGACTCATCAATAAAAATACTTAGTTCTTTCATATAGCGCCTTCTTACTTCAAATTCTGTAAAAAAAATGGCGGGTATATACCCGCCAATAATGGGGAACCTCCCCATCCGCTGATGGACCCGGGTCTTTCGACCAGCCCAAACTGTAATGCATTACAGCTTTATTCTATGCACATTATATCACGTCTATTCATAATTTTCAAGGTCAATCTCATGCTTTCTGTTTGGTAATTTAAGCTTTCCGAAATATTATACCATAATATCTCCGAATATATCAAAAATCGACATCTGTCCATCTGACTTTTTTTGTGACATATAATTCCATATAGTTTTATCTAACACACTTTCACCCACTTCTAATACAGATGCAGTCTTTCGCAATATTCTACTTGCTTCCTTATAATCGGCTGTCAAAACACCTGCTATTTCAAGAAATTGAAACATATGCCTGTCAATCGGAATCGCTTGCTGACCAGATAGTAATTTCATATAATCAATAGTCTTTCTTCCTACTCCATTAATTTCTAATAAGCTCTCCGCATTCCCATCATCCAAAATCCACTCCGCCAAATCATCTTCTGTATTTATATTACAATTATACAAATACAAAGCCAAATTACAGATTGTGTTTTGCTTTCTTTTATTTTTCCATTGTATTATTTCCTCAATTGGTATTGTCTGAAATAGTATTATAAAATCACATGTTGTCCTATAATCCGAATATTTGCTCAGAATATTATAAACTCTTGGATACACCACACTTTTGTAATTCATTCCTGCTTGCAATACTGAATCTGTCAATGTTGCTGCCATATTATAATATGGTGTTCTTTGTGTAATTTCAGCATAATTATGGGGAATTCTTTCCAAAAGGTCTATAACCTTTTGAACTGAGTTATCTATATTATCCATTAATCTTTTCCTCTAGTATATTATTTATCGCATTAATGCGATCAACACAGTTTGGACACGCTCCACATGGCATATCTGAATTTACCTGACATGAATACGTTATCTCAATAGGAGCATTTAGTTCTAATCCTAACTTTGCCACCTCTGTTTTTGTCATTTCACGAAATGGCATATTAATCCTAATAGAGCCATATTCATATAACAAACTTTCCAATTTTGTAAAAAATTCCATAGAACAATCTATCTCTTTTGCATGGTTGCTATTAATAAATGCGGTATACACATCTTTTATTCCCATAGATTGCGCATATGCAGATGCCAATGAAATAAACAAAATATTTCTATACGGGAGATACATATCCTCTGCCACAACATTATCTTCCCACAAATTGGCTTCTATTATCATTCTCGAATTTGATTCCTTATAAACATCACCAATTTTTATAACACGCACATTATCTACATATTCTTCAGGAAGTACTTGTAAAAGTGTTTGATATTCCTTATCCTTACAGTGTTGACCGTAATCAATAAATAAAATTACTACATTTTTATTTTCTTTAGCAAGCTTATATGCCAAAACGGTAGAATCCATTCCACCAGAAGCAAGCAAAAGACAATCAAAATTATTCTCCATTTTTCACCATCCTACTAACCACAGTAAATACTGCATCAATTACTTGACTCTTCGTCTTGCAATAATATGTACATGAATTCTTTAAAAACATATTATCCAGTTTGAGATACGGATCATAAAGTATTATTGGTTTTCCATTTGCTTGATAATTCCCGATTTCTACCAACGTTCCTTGGTCGTTGTAGAGTAATGTTGCTATCATTATCTTGCATTCCGATAACAATTCCATATCTTTAGCAAATATAGCACGTTCTTCATTCATGTCCATCTCTTTATTCACTTGTCCATTTTCTTGGATTGGTCTCCGAGGTTTAAAATTATGATATAAAAGAGAATCCTCTAAAATATCCAATTTCTCTGTATCTACATAATCAAAATCTGGAGCTGCCATATAAATTGGATAGTTTACTCTTTCATTCCATGGAACTCTTATTCCTTCCATTTCAACAAAATCTTCAATATTCTGAACAATGAGCTCTACATTTTCTTTAAATTTTTCTTGTTGAATTGTTTGTGCATATAAACTTGACATCCACGCTGCAAATGCCATATTACCTGCAATATTAGTTCCAACCATTTCAGACATAAATGCTATATCATATACATCTCCTACTCCCACAGAATGAATAATCTCTCCGATATGAGCAGGTGCCTCATAACTTGTTTTTTCCTTGAAATCATAAAGCCATGAACCACCTCTATTTTCCTTTATTAATAACTGACTGACATTCTTTTTGTCAAAATATTTTATTAAATTATCATAACTAATTTCTTTAAAAAACTCTTCAAATGAGGTGGATGATGTCGATAAGAATACAGTCTGAATTTTTATTGTATCTAAATCCAAAATATCATCACAGTCATAATTCATATCTATATGAATTTTTCCTTCATAATTTGAAAGGTTACTTAAAATTCCTGCATTCCCATACCTTCCCGGAAAGATAATTATATCTGTCGGATCGAAATCGTCTAATACCTGCATAAATGGTAACATGCTGACATATTCTGCTTGCCTACCTAATATGTTCTCATATAGCTGATTACCACTCTCATCCGACTGACCAATTAACATTACGTTGGGTGCCTTATCCACTTTACCTAAACGAAATATACTACTTGCTCTTAACACATCAATCCCAAACTTTTCAACATCCTTTACAAGATAATCTGGTGCATAATATGCCAATGCATATTCTATATTCAGCGCATCACAACTTCTTGCGGCATGAAAAATCCCGCCAAGTCTTGATGTACTGTATCCATTCTCTATAATATCAAGATGCTGGTCTACATATACCTCTCCAATTATCAATATTTTTCTGTTATGCATACAAATTTACCACAATAAAAGGAACAGGTGATAATCCAGACGACTTAATTTCTCCTGAATATCTTTTTCCCTTTTTTATACACAAATTCAAATAGTTATAAGATACTGGCAGATTTCCAATAACCTCTTGAGTACTGGACAAAACAACAGCCAATCTCTTGTTAACTAACTGCATTGATAATTCAACTGCTTGTCCAGTGGAAGGCACATCTTTATGATTCTGAAAATATTCTGATATAGCCACATCCTCCAATAGAATATTTTCAATAGCTAATGGACATTCATCGCCTCCATTATTTCCTCCTCTAACAATTGAACCTGCTCCACCACCACGATACGTTCCAAACATTCCATTACCAGAAGACCCCATAATACACCTCCGTAAAATATGATATTGTTATTTTACATCTCCGTTGCATTTTTGAACAGTCGGAACATATGGTCTATTCCATTACAGTTGTAGTATTTACTTTAAAATTTACTTGCGTAGTTTTTGGCACTGTTTTGGCACCGCTGACTACACTTTCACTGTTACACAGACGTAAAAAGGCTCCCGAGGAAAACCTCGGAAGCCTTTTAAATACTAGTTTTGTGAACAATCACTCGAAATTACTCAATGATGGTAGCTACACGGCCAGAACCTACGGTTCTACCACCTTCACGGATAGCGAAGGTAAGACCCTGCTCCATAGCGATAGGATGGATCAGTTCGATGGTCATTTCTACGTTATCACCAGGCATGCACATCTCAACACCAGCGGGCAGTTCGCAAACGCCGGTAACGTCGGTGGTTCTGAAGTAGAACTGAGGACGATAGTTGTTGAAGAAAGGAGTATGACGTCCACCTTCATCCTTGGTCAGAACGTAAACCTGAGCGGTAAACTTTCTGTGGCAGGTAACAGTACCGGGCTTAGCCAGAACCTGTCCTCTTTCGATTTCAGTTCTCTGGATACCACGAAGCAGAGCACCGATGTTATCACCAGCCTGTGCCTCATCCAGCATCTTACGGAACATTTCGATACCGGTTACAACAGTCTTCTTGGTCTCTTCCTTGATACCAACGATTTCAACTTCATCATTCAGATGCAGAACACCACGCTCTACACGACCGGTAGCAACGGTACCACGACCGGTAATGGTGAATACGTCCTCGACGGGCATCAGGAAAGGCTTATCAGTATCACGCTGAGGATCAGGGATATAAGAATCTACAGTATCCATCAGTTCCATGATCTTGTCGCCCCACTCGCTGCTGGGATCTTCCAGAGCCTTCAGAGCGGAACCCTTGATGATAGGGCAGTCATTGAAGTCGTACTCTTCCAGCTGCTCGGTTACTTCCATCTCAACCAGCTCGATCAGCTCGGGATCGTCAACCATATCACACTTGTTCAGGAATACGATGATGTAAGGAACGCCTACCTGACGGGACAGAAGGATGTGCTCCTTGGTCTGAGCCATAACACCATCAGTAGCAGCTACAACGAGGATAGCACCATCCATCTGTGCAGCACCGGTGATCATGTTCTTAACGTAGTCAGCATGGCCCGGGCAGTCAACGTGTGCATAGTGTCTCTTCTCGGTCTGGTACTCGATGTGAGCGGTAGAAATGGTGATACCACGCTCTCTCTCTTCGGGAGCCTTATCGATGTTATCGAAGTCAACCTTCTCGTTACCAGGTACTCTCTCGGAAAGAACCTTGGAGATTGCAGCGGTCAGAGTAGTTTTACCATGGTCAACGTGACCGATGGTACCAATGTTACAATGGGGCTTTGTTCTGTCAAATTTAGCTTTAGCCATTATTTAAGTCCTCCTTAAAATAATTAAACAGTTTCGTAGTTTTATTTTTTTAACTCGCTACCTCTGATTATATTAAATAATCAGAGGTTTTTCAAGTTATTTTTATTGATTTAGCGCTTATTTTGCTTTTGCAGCAAGAACCTTTTCCTGAACGTTCTTAGGAACGGGCTCATACTTTTCGAAGAACATGGAGTAGTTACCACGACCCTGGGTCTTGGAACGCAGGTCTGTGGAGTAACCGAACATCTCAGCAAGGGGAACGAAAGCCTTAACCATCTTACCACCGCCGATGTCTTCCATACCTTCTACACGACCACGACGGGAGTTCAGGTCACCGATTACATCGCCCATGTATTCCTCGGGCATGGTAACCTCAACCTTCATGATCGGCTCAAGCAGTACAGGAGCTGCCTTCTGCATTGCTTCCTTGAATGCCATGGAACCTGCAATGTGGAATGCCATCTCGGAGGAATCGACCTCATGATAGGATCCATCATATACATTCGCATGAACACCCAGTACAGGGAATCCACCCAAGATACCAGCCTGAGCTGCTTCCTGAATACCTTCACCTACTGCGGGGATGTATTCCTTAGGAATGGAACCACCAACTACAGTAGATTCGAATAACAGAGTAGGAGGATCGTTGATCAGAATGTTTGCCTTAGGATCAAATTCAAACTTCTCACAGTTAGCCTCCAGGGGCTCAAACTTAACTTTACAATGTCCATACTGTCCACGACCACCGGACTGCTTAGCATACTTGGAATCCACTTCGACAGCCTTGGTAAACGCTTCCTTATAAGCAACCTGAGGAGCACCTACGTTAGCTTCTACATGGAACTCACGAAGCAGACGGTCAACGATGATCTCCAGATGCAACTCACCCATACCGGCGATGATGGTCTGACCGGTTTCCTGATTGGTATGAGCACGGAAAGTAGGATCTTCTTCTGCCAGTTTTGCAAGAGCTTCACCCATCTTGCCCTGACCGGCTTTGGTCTTAGGCTCGATAGCCAGCTCGATAACGGGCTCAGGGAACTCCATGGACTCAAGGATTACAGGATGCTGCTCATCACAGATGGTATCACCGGTAGTGGTGAACTTGAAACCAACTGCTGCTGCGATGTCACCGGAGTAAACCTTTTCCAGCTCTGCACGCTTGTTCGCATGCATCTGCAGGATACGTCCTACACGTTCCTTCTTGTCCTTAGTAGCATTGAGTACATAAGAACCGGAATTCAGAGTACCGGAATATACACGGAAGTAAGCAAGCTTACCTACGAACGGGTCAGTCATGATCTTGAATGCAAGTGCGGCGAAAGGCTCTTCATCGGAAGACTTTCTCTCTACTTCATTACCGTCAAGGTCAACACCCTTAATAGCCGGTACATCCAGAGGAGAAGGCATATACTCGATAATAGCATCCAGAAGCTTCTGAACACCCTTATTTCTGTAAGCAGTACCGCAGCATACGGGAACGGCTCTGCACTCACAGGTAGCTTTTCTCAAAGCAGCCTTCATCTCTTCAACGGAAGGAATTTCACCTTCCAGATACATCATTGTCAGATCATCATCCAGCTCACAAACCTTTTCAATGAGCTCGTCATGATATAAAGCAGCCTCATCAGCCATATCTCCAAGATCATCGGTAACAGTGATATCGTCACCCTTCTCATCATTGTAGATATATGCTTTCATCTCGAACAGATCGATGATTCCCTTGAATTCATCTTCCTTACCGATAGGCAGCTGAAGGCAGATTGCATTCTTGCCAAGTCTGGTACGGATCTGATCTACTGCTGCGTAGAAGTTTGCACCAAGGATATCCATCTTATTGATGAATGCCATACGAGGTACATTGTAGGTATCAGCCTGACGCCATACGTTCTCGGACTGAGGCTCTACACCACCCTTTGCACAGAAGACACCAACGGCGCCATCCAGTACACGAAGGGAACGCTCAACTTCAACGGTGAAGTCTACGTGACCCGGGGTATCAATAATGTTGATACGATGCTCCAGAGCACCGGGCATGGGTTTGGTCTCTTTTTCCAGAGTCCAGTGACAGGTCGTAGCTGCAGATGTAATGGTAATACCTCTCTCCTGCTCCTGAGCCATCCAGTCCATGGTAGCAGTACCTTCGTGAGTATCACCGATCTTGTAGTTAACACCTGTGTAATACAGAATACGCTCGGTAGTAGTGGTCTTACCGGCATCGATATGAGCCATAATTCCGATATTTCTGGTTCTCTCTAACGGATATTCTCTTCCAGCCAAGTTTTTTCCCTCCTACTAGAATCTGTAATGAGCAAAAGCCTTGTTTGCCTCTGCCATCTTGTGCATGTCTTCTTTTCTCTTAACTGCAGATCCGGTATTGTTGGCTGCGTCAAGAATTTCGTTAGCAAGTCTGTCTTCCATGGTCTTCTCACTTCTCTTACGAGAGAACATGGTCAACCAACGAAGGCCCAGAGCCTGACGTCTCTCAGGTCTGACCTCGATAGGTACCTGATAGGTAGCACCACCGATACGTCTTGCTTTTACTTCCAGAACAGGCATGATGTTGTTCATAGCCTCTTCGAATACTTCCAGAGCAGGCTTGCCGCTCTTCTCTTCAACCTTAGCAAATGCTCCGTATACGATCTTCTGGGCTACACCCTTCTTGCCATCCAGCATGATGTTGTTGACAAGCTTGGTAACCACTTTGTTGTTGTATAAAGGATCTGCTAATACATCTCTTTTCTGAATATGTCCTTTACGTGGCACGGTTCTTCCCTCCTTAACAAATTGTTCTCGTGAGATCCGTTATCTCGGCATCAAAGATGCCTCGATGTCGGCTGTTCGCCGACCAATCCCTCCATAAAAAGTTCGCTCGTAAGCAAGCTTACGCTCTCTTTTCATGTCGGTCTTGTCTTCTCACTAGTTACGTTAAATCATCGGTACTCACATGTGTTTCCCCAAGTGTTCGCGCTGTTATATCTGTATCACAGAATTCCAACACTTTTCTTAGTTTCGTTTTTGTGGTACAAAGATGTCTCGCTGACATCTCCAAAAATCCTCGCGGATTTTCATCGAACTCTCGGTCCGATGTTCAAAACGCCCCGGATACTACTTATTTCTTAGCATCCTTAGGTCTCTTAGCGCCGTACTTGGAACGAGCCTGTTTTCTGTTAGCGACACCGGCGGTATCAAGGGTACCACGGATGATGTGGTATCTGGTACCGGGCAGGTCCTTAACACGACCACCACGGATCAAAACAACGCTGTGCTCCTGCAGATTGTGACCTTCACCGGGAATGTAGCTGGTAACTTCGATTCCGTTGGAAAGACGTACTCTGGCGATCTTTCTAAGAGCAGAGTTAGGCTTTTTAGGAGTTGCTGTCTTAACAGCGGTACATACACCACGCTTCTGGGGAGCAGAAACGTCTGTTGCTTTCTTGTGAAGAGAGTTGTAACCCTTCTGGAGAGCAGGTGCAGTAGACTTCTTAACAGAAGTCTGACGTCCTTTTCTTACTAACTGGTTAAATGTTGGCATTCTGTTTCACCTCTTTCTTAATAGTATAATAGACGCACCTTTTCTGGCACGCTTTAACAGTATACTTGTTCCGACTTCCGTTGTCAACAGGTTTTTCGTGAAATTTACAGGGTTTTTCATGACTTTTTCATATATTATAAGTCGAGTAGGCTGGCTCCTACTCGATTTGTATACTTTGTACACCATCTCGCTTAAAAGCTCGATGATGTACATTCGCCAAAATGGGAGCCGTACCGTTTCCGATACCGCTCCCTGAAGTATTTCCCGTTATTTTCCTGCTTACACAAAGTCTGTTTACAGGATTTCTTTCAGATATCTCTCTAACGCATCCTGCCAGGAGGGAAGCCTTACGAATCCGTTCTCTGTCAGCTTGGCTTTGCTCATGCGGCTGTTCTCCGGTCGCTTGGCTTTCGTCGGATACTCGGAAGCCGGTACAGGAGCCACATCCACTTTCATGCCAGCCTGGCGGAATATCTCGCAGGCAAATTCATACCAGTTACAGATACCTTCGTTGGTAGCATGATAGATACCGTATTTATCCGTCAGGATCATATCCACCAGAAGCCTTGCCAGATCATAAGTATAGGTAGGAGATCCGAACTGGTCATTCACCACTGTGAGATGATCATGGGTCTTGCCCAGATTCAGCATGGTCTTGATGAAGTTCTTGCCGTTGACTCCGAATACCCAGGAGATTCTTACGATAAAATATTTCTCCAGTGTCTTCTGTACTGCCAGTTCTCCTTCGTATTTGGTCTGTCCGTATACATTCAGCGGATGACGCTCGTCCTCTGGCTCCCAGGGTCTGGTGCCCTCGCCGTCAAACACATAATCGGTACTGATATAGACCATCTTGCAGTCCAGCTTCTTGCAGACATTCGCAATGTTCTGTGTGCCGTCCGCATTGACCTTACGGCAGATTTCCACGTTATCCTCCGCTGCATCCACTGCGGTATAGGCTGCACAGTGTACCACAGCGTCCGGTGCCGCCTCTTCGATCACCTTTTCCACGCTGGCCGCATCTGTGATATCCATCTCCTGAATATCCACGCCGACAGCCTCAATTCCGCACTTTGTCAACTCATTTACCACATCATATCCCAACTGGCCTTTTACGCCTGTTACCAAGACTTTCATAGATTGCCTTCCTTTTCTTTCCTATGCTTGTGGCACAGGTCTCTGAACCGGCCACATACATGATTATAACATTCCCGGCAGACATCAGCAACGAAATACTTCACTTTTATAAATCTGGTGTAAAAAATCCGGGGATGATCCCCGGATCTTTCTGATTAAATTTAAACAGTCATATAGCTTTGCGCTGCCCGCCGGATATCCTCGACAATTCCTTCTGCCTTTTTATCCTCCAGTTCGGTTACCTGCTTTCTAAGCTTCCACCAGTTCCAGCCGGGATGTGCATTTTCCTGCAATTCTATGATTCTTTTCTGGTATTTTCTGCATAATATAAAATAAATCACCAAGAGTAATAAAACACCAATGCCCAGCATTCCGGCTACTGTGTCACCGTAATATCCACTCTTTGCTGCCTGTGCAAGCGGTGTCGCTTCATCTTCAATTTGTACGATTCGATAACCTGTCAAAATCACAGGTATGGAATATAGCATGCCGCTCATCTCGACCGCCTCCGTTATTTCTTAGTCTCTATCTATAAAGACTACTTATCCATGAAAAACGGCTCACATTTTTCGATATTTTTTTCAGGAATTCCTACCGGTCTGCTTCCGGAAATTTTTATCGCATAAATTTACTTTTTATGTGAAATCCGATATAATGGTGATATAGATTTTCACACGGCTATTTGTGCTGCAGGCGTCACAAAGCAGCCCTTATCGCAGAATCAAATTTGAAATTTGATTCGCGATTTCTCCGACGGAAGGAATCGTCTGCAGAATGGAGATTATTATGAAAAAAATTTTCATACGACATATTTTTGCTGTAAGTATATTGTCCTGTTGTCTGTTATTCGGAGGATGCAGTCAGAATTCTGACAGAGAGGATACATCCTCCGCCACGACTGCTTCCACCTCCCCGTCTGAGACTGTTGCCGCCCAGCCTGCCGATGTTTCCCCGGATTCCGATTCGTCTGCCATAGAATCCACTTCGGAGGATACCAGGGCACTCACTCTGTCAGTAGTCAATATGTGCGGCATCGAAATCGGTATGGTAGCGGTCATTGATCCCGTGACCGGGGAACAGGTAAATATGGATTCCCTGTCGGATCAGGAATCGATCTCTATGGAAGCAGACTGGCCCTCCTCTGTCAATGAGTTCCAATGGGCTCTCTACAATACTGACGGTGAATTATGCGTTGAGGGGACAACCGATATCAGCAGTGCCCAGGCCACAGTGACTCTTCTTCTGACCGGAGACGGTAATCTGGAAAAAGTTGAAGAGCTCTTCGAGTAATCCGCTTTCCAAGGTCTAAAAAACGACATCCACCGGGAAAATCCCAATGGATGTCTTTTTTGTTATCTTTTATTCTTCGATATCTCCTGCATTTTCTGCCTGAGCCTTCAGCTTCTTCTCATTGTGCTTCTTGTACATTTCATATCCGGTTGCACCGAGGATCAGAATGATCAGCCACCACCACCAGGACATCTTTGCCTGTTCGCTCTCTACGGCAACATCTGCCAGGGGAACAGCCTCTTCTTCGATATTTACGGCTTCCTTGGTCTCTTCCTTATCGGAACCTGCCTGAACGGTTTCCTGTGTATTTGCAGGAGCTGCTTCTGCAAGAGGTGCTGCTTCGTCAGCGATCTGTACAACGGGTGCTGCTGCCTGGTTCTGTGCCACTACGGTTGCCTGTGCTGCGGGTGCTGCTGCCAGTGCAACAGGTGTAACAACTGTTGCTGCCTCTCCGGCGCCGCCTTCCTCTGTATCACCAGCACCCCCGGTCTCACCTTCTCCACCTGCAGGTGTTCCGGGTGTAGGTGCAGGAGTCAGACGATCGATCACCTTATCCAGCTCTCCGCCTGCCTCATCCAGGCTGCCCAGAATCTCCTTCAGAGTATCTTCTGCATCCTTTTTGTTGTGTTCAGCCACGGCCAGCTTTCCTTCCAGTTCCTTCAGAGCTCCAAGGTTACTGGTTCTGTTACTCTTCAGAGCTTCGATCTCTGCCTTCAGCTCATTGACCTTAGCCTGCGCTGTTTCCACGTCTTTCTCTGCGTCCTGTGCATCCTGTAACAGCTTCTGATACTTTTGGGTCAGAGCCTTGGCATCATCTACAAACTTACGATATTCAGTATCCTTCTGGGTCAGTTTGATGTTGCCTTGAATGTAATTCAGGTTCTGGATGATCTGGCCGGTCAGCACTTCTGCATTTGCATAAGTCTCAGTTCTGACAGCAGTATTGGTTGTGGTCTCTCCGGTTTTCTCCAGATAATCAATCTCATAGGAATAGCTGGTATGAGCAATGGTATCGGTATCTGTAGTCTTCACATTGTACACACCGGTTGCGCCGCTTGCTTTTGCCTGTGCCAGTGCTGCATCCTGTACCGCATTCTGTGCCTCCGCTGCGGTGGTCTTCTCATCGGTCTTGACGCTGACACCTGCCACATAGCGGATGGTTGCCTTGCCGAACTTCCAGTCATCCCAGTTGGCACTTACAAAAATACCACCGTCTGCCTCGACTGCCTTTCTGGCTGCATCTTCCAGCTTCTTGTTCGTAGCTTCTCCCTTACCAAACAGGGCTTTGATATCATTCCAAAGAGAACCGAAGGTACTCTGATCGACAGTTTTCTTGGTAACCTTTGCGTAGGTTGCGGATACAGTGCCGGATACGAGGAAGTCGGAATCATCATACCAGTGATCTTCTGTATAGCCGGTTACCTTAAGATCACTGCTTACACCGATCAGGTATAAGTCGTCATCATCGTTAATCTTATTGCTTAACGCCTTCTCCTGCTCTTTCGTAACCTTTGCTACTGCTTCTTCCTCTGTTCTTACACCATAATCCGTCTTTTTATCTGTATGCTTCCATTCAACCTCTTCATCCTTCACATTCACAGTCTTCGTAAAGGTAGGAATGTAGGTTCCGTTACCGGTATAAGTATAATCCGTTTTTTCTGTTCCTGTAACGGTTACATCCTTGCCGGCAGCGTCCTTCAAATCCTTTTCCTTTGCAGCAGCTGCAGCATCTCTCTCTGCCTCTGTCTGATACTGTTCGGTAGAAGTGAATTTTGCATCGGTATAGGTGATGGTGGTCACATCAGCGGTCACGGTCTTGATCAGGTTGCCGTTCTCATCCAGTTTCCAGGATTCCTTCTCGGTAGCCTCATTTACATCAGTATCAACCTCGCCGTTTTCGGTCTTCTGGTTATTGTCAGAAATAATGATACTCTCGGTTCCGTCGTTCTTGATCACTTTCTTTCCATCTACTGCAATAATGGTTCCGTCTTTCAGACCTTTTTCCACTTCGGAAACAGTGATAGTATCCCCATTTTCCTTCACATACTGATCCGGATTGGTCTCCTGCGCCGTCTTCCAGTTTACTTCCTCAATTCGCTTCTCAAAGATCACGATATTGTCCTTGGAAGTCTGTTTGTCATCCATCACATAGTTGTAAAACTTTGTCTGCTTATTACCATTCTCATCGGTATAGGTTACTTCAAAATAATTCTTGGTATTATTGTCTTCACCCTGTCTGCGGACAACCTTAATATCATCGGCAGTGATCTTCTGTACCTCGGGCAGATAGTAGTTCTGCATAATGGAAATGAAAAGCTTATCCTCATTTTTCCAGTTAAGTCCCTGATCTCCCTGTGTCAGAGCTTCCTTATCTGCAATATCCATGGCACCTGCTGCGGAGGTATCCACTGCGCTCTTGGCAGCTTCCAGAGCCTTTGCCAGTGCTTCTGCATTTGTCTTCGCTGCTTCCAGTTCAGCAGCTGCTGCCGCAGCGTTAGCATCTGCACTGTTTACAGCCTCCTCATAAGCCTTTTCATAATCTGCCACCTTCTGTGCTGCCTCTTCATAAGCTGTCTTTGCGGTATTGTACTCCCCAAGCTTTGCATCGAAATCAGCCTGTGCCTGATCCACGGTAGTCTTTACTTCTTCATAGGCAGCATTGGCATCGGTGATAGAAGCAGCACCCTTGATATTCTCGATCTGTCCATTTACCTTATTCTGGGCAGCCTGCATGGCATCCTTCGCGTCTGCCGCAGTCTGTCCTGCATTTGCCGCAGCATCAGCTGCCTTATTCAGTTCTGCGTCGGACAGCTTGTCATTGGCTTCCGCAACCCCCAGCGCAGTATCTGCATTCTCTACGGCAGACTCTGCATCCTTCAGGGATGAGCCGTCTTCAACAGTCTTATCCTCTACTTTGGCATTGGCATCCAGAATGTCCTGAGACAGATCCTTTCCCTCGGCATCCTTCACATCTCCGGCTGCCACCTTGTCAACCACTTCCGCCTTCACATCGGCGGCACTCTTTTCGGCGCCCTCTACAGCCTTGTCAGCATCTTTTGCGGCTGCTTCCGCCTGATCGCATACACCGGCTTCCGGTGTCACTGTAATGTTCTTATCCTCGTTTCCTTCGGAAGAATTCCCCTCTCCTTCTGCTGCCAGTGCAGTCAACGGTGAAGATGCCATCAGCATTGCGGAAATGCCGATCGCCATAGCACGAATCACTTTTTCGTTCTTACTGTTTTTTCTCATATGATTTTTCCTCTCCATTCTATTTTTCAACAATATGTTCAAATAAATACTGCAGCACCTCCGGCGTGAACTTCTTTGCCGAAATAGCTACTTTGAAGCTTCCGTCTTCCAGTGCTTCCTGCCTGGTGACATCCGCATACATGATCATCGTATCCGCTACGATTATGATGTCTTTCCCCTTAAGATCAGGAGATCCGGCCGGCATCGTAAAAGCTATGCCCAGTGGGCTGACATTGCATGTTTCGACAAAAATGCTCTCTCCCGAATCACATACTACGATAACGCTCTTAGCCTGATAGCCAACACGGTCGATCCGTCTTCGTTCTTCCATGTCCCCTTTTGCTCCTTTCTTCCAGAGATGCCTGTTAAAACGCCCCTTTTATTCTGTCTTATCTATTAAGACTTTCCGTCTCAGAAAAAAGGTTCAGAAAAACAGAAATATTTTTCTATTTTTTTACATTTTTTTCAAAACATTGTATTCTTAGCATTTTTCCCATCCCTTTTCCTTACACTCACCTCCATGGCCAGCAGATCCGCAAGCAGGATCATCCCTCCCAGCACCGCCGCCAACGGTTCTCTCCACCATCCATATCCAAACAATACCACGGCACCGGTCATTCCTACCCAGTTCACCCGGGTTCCATGCATCTTCATTCCACCTCTTCTGCCTCTCTTTCTAATACGCATCCGCATGCTTTAACAACACTGTCACCGTCTTGCACAAAATCCGGATATCCTCCATCAGTGACCAGTTATCAATATATTCCACATCCAGCTCCACGATCTTTTCGAAATCCGTCACCAGACTCCTGCCGTTCACCTGCCACATGCCCGTCAAGCCCGGCTTGATACTGATCCGCCGCCACTGCCTTGTGCCGTATTTCTCCACCTCGTCCGGGGTCGGCGGTCTCGTTCCCACCAGACTCATGGAACCTCCCAACACATTAAAAAACTGTGGCAGCTCATCAATGCTTAAATTCCGCAGGATCCTGCCCACCCGGGTGATCCGGGGATCCTCCCGGATCTTGAACATTACGCCCCCGGCGATCTCATTTTGCGACAGCAGCTCTGACTTTCTCTCTTCCGCATCCACATACATGCTACGGAATTTATAGATCTGAAATGTCCTGCCGTTTTTCCCGACCCGGGTCTGCCGGAAGATCACAGGACCGGGGGAATCCAGCTTAATGGCCAGCGCCGCCAATACCATCACCGGAGTAAACAAAACGATCCCTGCCAGGCCTCCTGCCACATCCATGATCCGTTTTATCACCTGTTCTCCGGTATTCAACGTCACCGTATGGTAGGTGATGACCGGATAGGTTCCCACACAGCTTACATAACTGTCGGCTCTGCGCCTCTTATAGAAATCCACCACCATCCGTACCGTCACCCCCATATCAATGCACAGATCCACATATTTCTGCATGGAAAAAAGCTGTTCCTCGCGCTTTTGCAGAATATAGATCTGATCCAGATGGTACCGGCGGATCAGCATTTCCAGATTTTCCAGACTTCCCAGATATTCTCCTGCATCTCCTTCTGAAATCTGTGCCAGTTCCTGTGCCGATGCCGCAATATACCCCACAAGCTCCATGGGGATGCTGGTCTTCTTCAAAAAATACCGAAACTTGTTGTACTGCGCCCTTCTTCCCACAAATGCGGTACGCGGCACTTCCCCGCGATTTCTTTCCATGTCTCTGCAGCATCTGCCGTGTCTCAGCAACGGTACGCTTTCCAGACTGTACGCCAGGATCAGAAACAGAAAATATCCCCTCTGATCCTCTGTAATGTATGGCAGCAGGACCACGGTTGCCGCTGTTGCCACCAGAAACGATCCTGTTCTGCGCCGCTGTATCCTGTCCGGATAACCGAACAGGGTCACATTATACAGATATTGCTCTTCCTTTCCCAATACATAAAGCAGCACGAATATCGCTGCCAGCCCTGTCATACCCCCAAGTGTCCGAAGGCTCCATGCTCTTCCCATAAATAACACAGCCACTCCATAAGCCACCAGAAGCCGCAGCATATCCTTTACTATGTGTCCGATATCCTTATTTGCACTCGTATTTGACCGATTCATTTTTCTCCCCCTTCTCGTGTCACTTTTTCATCCGGTCTGTCGTTTTCCGCTGTCCTTTGTCTCTCTCTGTCGACCTTCCTTTGGTGACAATCGTTTTTCCCCCATGCTAAAATAGCACCAGCAAAGGAGGTAAGATAATACTATGTTCAAGCTTGTACTGATCGATGATGATGCCGAAGTGCTGGCGATCAATCAGAAATATCTCACCGGTGCGGGATTCACCGTGTATACTGCCATCTCCCCCCGGGAAGGCGTCTTATCCATTCGAAAGAATCTTCCGGATTGTATCTTACTGGATGTTATGCTGCCCGAAGCCGACGGTTACCGGGTGTGCCGTTACATCCGCTCTTTTTCCTCTGTGCCGATCCTGTTTCTCACTGCCAGAAGTTCCGAGGAAGATGTGATCCGGGGACTTACCTGCGGCGGGGACGATTATCTGGTCAAACCCTACAGTCTCCGGGAGCTGAAAGCCCGGGTGGACCTCCTGATCCGCAGGCGCAGACAACTGGCGCAGGCTTCTTCCGATCTGGTACTGCCGATCGGAAATCTTTCCATCGACAGGGTAGCCCACAAGGCCTTCTACCGGGAACAGGATCTGTGTCTCGCCAACCGGGAATATGAAGTCCTGCTGTATCTGGCAGAACACCCGGATCGGGACATCACCTTCGAGGAACTGGGAACGGCTCTCTTCGGTGTCTACCGGGAAAGTGACAGACGCAGCGTTATGGTCAATGTCAGCCGTCTCCGCAAACGTTTCGAGGGCAATTACGAATTGGAGAACCGCATCGAGACCGTCTGGTCCAAAGGGTATCGTTTTGTGAAAGGAGGTATCTGACCATGGCACAAAATTCCCGCCCCGTTTTCCGTTCTCCCTCTCTCGAACAGGAGACCGTGGAAGAACTGTCCCGCAGGCTGCTGGAAATCACCGCACAGTTAAATGCCAGCAATCGCTCCCTGCAGCACCTGCAACAGGAACGTACGGAAATGCTGGCCAATCTCTCCCATGATCTGCGGGCTCCCCTCACTGCCATCCGCAGTGCCGTGGATTATCTTACTTCCGGACAGTCTCTGTCTGCACAGGATATCGAAGGTGCCCTCACCCTGATCGATCACCGGACTGGGACACTGGAACATCTGATCCGGGATATGTACGAGTTGTTCACTCTGGAGGATCCTTCCCACGCCTTTTCCTTTCAGGAACTGGATGCCCCGGCCTTTCTGGAAGAATATTTCTATACCGCACTTCCGGACAGCCACTATGCCGGTCATCTTCTCTGTTTATCTGTATCGCAGGATCTCCATGCCACCCTTTTTGCAGATCCCGGAAAACTGATACGGATTCTGGACAATCTGCTCGGCAATGCCGCAAAATATGCTCCCGCCGGAACGAAAATCACTCTGTCTGCCGCGCCTTCCGCTGACCTTACTTCTCTCCGGATCTCCGTGACCGATGAGGGGCCCGGCATTCCGCCGGAGGACCTCGAGCGGATCTTTAACCGCACCTACACCGTCTCCTCCGCCAGAACTCCCGGTTCTGCCACCGGCAGTGGTCTGGGACTGGCCATTGTAAAGACGATCACAGAACGTCACGGCGGAACCGTGTCCTGCGAAAATGCCTCCGGTGCAGGCAGTATCTTTTCTGTGACACTTCCTGCAAAATTCTTACAATCATGATACATTTCTTTACTTCCGCCCCTGTGTTCCCTATGCTGTAGTCACACAGGGACTTTCCCCGTGTACATCTCTGCATAAGGCAGACGGAAAGGAGAATTCTTATGAAGCATTGGACACAACCTGAACTGATGGAACTGAAGGTATCCGAGACCGCCTGTGGATGGTTTCCCTGGTACCCCGGATATCCCGGCGGAGGAGGACATCATCCCGGACACCATCCCGGTGGCGGCGACTGTCAGCCCCCGCAGCCTTCTGAGGAACCGGAAGAGTTCTTAAGCTGACACGACGTTTCGCAGTGCGTGTACTTCCGCTGCCACCTCGGCAGTGGAATCACCTGCTGCCGGTCTCCTTATCCAAAAGACCGGTATCTGCTCCGCTATTTTCAGGCAGTTCTGCCAGATTTCCATTCCCGGATCCTGTTTTTTCCACAGATGTCTTAAGAACAGATTGTCTTTATACACGATCATGCTGTCGGGGCCTGTGATTTTTTCTGCTTTTATCTTCCCGGACTTATCTTCCGCCTCTTTTTTCCATCGGATTCCCAGAAAAACAAATCGTTCCAGTCTGGCCTTTTCCCTTTGAAATACCCCGGTACAGGGCACCAGAAATTTGTCCTTTTTTTCATCAATATACAAAAGTTCTTCCGGGGGATATCCCTGCCTCAGCACCACATCCCTGCACAGCTTCATATAAGGAAAAGCCGGATACACCCACACCCCTTCTTTTCCGGAAATGTCCACCACTGCCATATCGTCTGCCAGAAAACGATACCCCCGTTTCAGCAGTTCTGCCGTCAGTGTGGACTTGCCCGCGCCACTCTCTCCAGCGATCAGGATCGCACCACCTTCCGGAGTTGCCAGCGCACTGCAATGGATGGGAAGTTTTCCCTGCTGAAGGCTGAGCATTGCTATTCCAAAGCCCAGCAGATAGGTTCGTACCGCTCCGGGATCTCCTCCCTTCCGGATATGATACCGGATCACCTGTCCCCGCTCCACACTCATGGCCAGCGTACGATTACACAACCAGCCTTTTTCTGTACCTAAAAAACTTCCGCAGACGCAGTCTCCGTGTTCTTTCCGAAACTGTGCTTCCTCCTCTTCGTCCATCGCCCGGATCCGGACCTTTTCCCGTCCGAAGTCCCTGTCATCCTCCGGTAAACGCACCGGATCCAGCTGTACAAAGTCCAGATCCGCTGTTACCCTCATGCCGTACAGATAGTAGTGGTACTGCATTCTTCCGTCACACTCCCTTCCCGGATGCAAAGTTCTCTGTCACAATATTTTAAAACACCCTTCCTGTGGGTGATAAGCAGGCAGGTGGGTCTCGGTTCTAATGCCCGGAGCCCCTGCAATACAGCGACCTCCGTAGCTTCATCCAGCGCCGAGGTGGCCTCATCCATGATCAGAAACGGTGCTCTCCGCAAAAAGGCTCTGGCAATGGCGATCCGCTGCGCCTGTCCTTCCGACAGGCCATGCCCTCTTTCCCCGATGACGGTATCCAGCCCCTCCGGCAGTGACCGGACAAAATTTTCTCCGGAAGCCAGTTTCAGGGCCGCCCACAATTCTTCCTCCGAAGCATCTTCTCTGCCCATCTGCAGATTTTCTCTCACGGTTCCGCTGAACAGAGTATTCCCCTGGGGGACATAGGCAATAAACTTCCGGACGAAAGCTCCGGTCTCCTGCCTCTGTCCGCTGCCATTGTAGAAATCCACCGTTCCCGCTCCCGTTTCCAGAAAGGCCATCAGAATGCGGATCAGTGTTGTCTTGCCGATACCGGACTCTCCTACAATGGCGACAAATTCTCCCGGACAGATCTTCAGATTCACCCGTTTCAGCACCGGTTCCCTGGTATATCCGAAGCATACATTTCGAAGCTCCACTCCGATCTCCCATCCACGGATCTCTCCGGCTGCCCTTTGCTCCCCGGGAATTCTCTGTAACTCCATGATCCTCCCGGCGGAAGTCAACAGGGCAATGATCCGGGGAATCTGCTGGGCCAGTCCCAGGATCGGCGCCTGTACCCGGTTCACCAGTGTCAGAAATACTGACATAGTACCGTAGGTGATCTGTTGTCTCGACAGCTGCCATGCCCCGTAGGAAAATGCTATCAGATATCCTCCCTGAAAAGCCAGTGACATCACCGTGGAACTGGCGGTTCCCAGTCCGGTCTTGCGGTATACCCAGTAGAACCGTTCCTCCCGCAGCTTTGTCAGGCGCTCCACCGCCCGGTCCTCTCCGGTAAAAGCCTTTACGATCAGAAGGTTGGCCAGACTTTCCTGCAAAAAGGAACGGTATTCCGACTCACTCTCCTGCACTTTCCCCTGTAACCGTTTCAGGCGTTTTCCCAGCCACCAGGAGCACAGGGCTGCCACCGGTGCCACCAGCAGGGCAAACACCGCAAGGAGCGGGGAATAATAAAACAACATACAAAACACCAGTACCAACTCGATCCCCAGCTGTAAGATATTAGGGATCGTCCCCACAATACCGTCCGCCACATTTCCCGCATCGCTGGTCAGTCTTGTCATGAGATCACCGGTATGATAGGCCGTCACTTCCCGCCAGCCAGAATGCAGGATCTTCTCATAGATCTGCCGTCGGATCCCGAAGGAAAACCGCTCCGTTACCAGTGCAGTAAGCAGTGTCGACAACACCGAGATTCCCTGCATTCCCAATAACAGCAGCACATAACCCGTAAGCAGCCGTCCGAAACCGCTTCCCACTGTGGCATGATCAATGATCTCCTTGGTGATCTGCACCATGGCCAGCGAGGCAAAAGTCTCCAACAGCCCAAACAATAACAGCAGACCAATCCTGCCCGCATAGGGAGCGGTATATTGCCACAACCAGGAAATATAATCTCTTCCTCTTATTTTTCCCATATGTGTCTACACCTCTTCCAGGATCCCCGCCTGTTCCAGTTTGTCCAGAAATGCCAGCACCTCTTTTTCACACACCTCTTCCATCACTTCATATTCTTCCATCAGTTTATGTAAGATAGCCTCCACCGTTATGCCGTCTTCGCCTTCCTGCCCGTCCAGCATATCCCAGATGTCGTTTCCCACACCTTTGATGCAGAAATATTTCCCCTGTTCGAAATCCACCATGACCTTTTCTCCCGCCAGGTCCGTCACATTCCTTTTCGCTTTCATTCGGATTTTTGCCGTTTTGTCCATTTTCTGTTCTCCCTTCTTTTACACGCTCTGTCTCCGTCTGTTAATCGAGCAGGCGGACTCATCGTATACACCAAAAAAGCCCATGTAAACATGAGCTTCCCTGATCCATTCTGACATTTTCCTCTCATACAGTCCAAAAACTACTGTACGTCTACGGTAGGTTCTCCGGAATTGCCGGAAGAAGGACCGTAAGTGGGGATAGTATACTTACCGTCATCGGACTGGTAAACGCCGTCCTCGATCAGACCTCCCTTAGGGCTGTAAGCCGTTGCTCTTACGTTCAGTTCCTCCATTTCGGGCTGACTCCATGCTTTCATTTTCCATTCCTCCTTATTACATTTTTATGATTTCTTACATTTCTGATTATAATAATTTCCCTGTAAAAATACCCTCTTTCTAACAAAACTGTAAGATTTTCGTTACGACCTCGTGGAGTGTATCCTTGTCCGACTGCCTGATCACTTCATAGATTCCGGCCTGCCCTGCGATCCGGACCAACTGTTCCATCAAAGGATACGGAATCCCGGTACTGTACCGGTAGGTATCCGCCAGATACAACTGGCTGCTCAAAGTCTCCAGTGCTTTCTGCCCGGTGAGCTTTTGGATACTCACTGCCTCTTCCCCGGTATTCTGCACCGCATCCTGCCACCCGGCCACAGCATCCTTTCGCAGCAAAAAAATCTTCCCGAGGAGCGCCGCCTCTTTCCGATAGCAATCCTGTCTGCGCCAGGCATATTTGTCCCTCTCTTCGTCAATATAGATCAGTTCTTCCAGCGGCTTCCCGCATTTCAGCGCCATATCACGACAAAGCTTCTGCTGCGGGTAGGAAGGCTCCGCCAGCATCCCCATAGTTCCCGGATGCACCCTCACTGTGTCATCCGCAAGAAATCCAAGCTTTCTTTGCAACAATTCCATGGCCACCGTAGACTTCCCGGCCCCGCTCTCCCCACAGAGTAAAATGGCCTGTTCCCCGGTATACAATGCACTTCCGTGAAAAAAGGGTTCCCCCCTCTGCAGACAGACCAGTGCCATCCCGGCACTGAGCAACAGGGAAGTGATCACAAGCAGTTGCGGTTCCTCCGAAAGCTCCACGGTGATCCTACTGCCCCCTTCCACATAGACCTGTGTTCCGTCCCGGATGCGGAACCAGGCCGATACAAAGCCGTTTGTCCAGGTCCCGTAGCCCTTCTGTCCCGCTTCCAGCAGGAAATCCGGCATCCTTCCGAATACAATTTTTACCTCTGCCTCTCCCGCCGTCTCCGGTACTGCCTCCGAAAAGGGGATCTGCGACTGCACCCGCAGTCCGTAGATTCTGTAAAAATATTCCATCATACCTCAAACCTTCTCCGATATTCCTGTGCCAGGCCCACATAAAAGCCACGCACCATGTCTGCTTTTGAGTGCCCGTTTTCCCCGGACATCGTCTCACCCGGAATCCCCGACAGTTCCTCACAGATCCGTTCCCACTGCAAGGCGAGCAGTTCCCCGCTTCCCACGCCCTGTCTTCCCTTGTGGAATTCATCCGCCAGAATCTCTTCCGGGATCTTCCCCTGTAAATACTGCCGAACCAGGCGTCTCTCCTGCCCGGCATGGGTGAACTGTTCCACCGGGAGACTTAGCACCAGTGCGATCAGCCGCTTATCTCTGGTGGGATCTCTGGGCACCACTCCGGTGGCCAGAGACAGCTTTACTTCATATTCTCCGATCTGCCGCAAGGCACTTTTGTCATACATATACCGGGACACCGCTTCATGATCCCCACCGGCTTCCGCCGTGAGAAGATCCCGCCAGATCCGCTTGCGGCTCCTGCGGTATTTTCTGCTGTAGACATTGATCTCCCGCACCAGTTCTTTGATTCTTCCCTGATGTAGCAGTGTCAGGAACAGGCTTCGAAAATCCCCATAGGATATGGTAATATTTCCGTACTGTCCCGACAGCAGGATCCCACAGTCTTTCTGAGCTGCCAGACGATAACTTTCATACATCCAGGGCAGATTCAGTACCGCTTTACAGGGAACTTCCAGAACTTCCCGCAGCCTCCGGTTCTCCGCCAGCAGATCTCCCCGGTTGGTCACCAGATACTCCGGTTCCAGATTCCCGTGAAATCTCCGCACCAGTTCCACACTGCTTCTCTCATCCTCCACAGCGTACTGTCCCGGGATCCGTGCTCTTTCCTTCTCCTCCGGCACCGCAGTAAAGGAATACAGTTTCTTTCCTCTGGCGGCAAGGTAAGGTGCTGCATAAGCCGCCACCGCATTGGAGTCCAGCCCGCCGCTTAACAGAATTCCTGTTTCTTTTCCACCCCGGCCTTCCCGGATCACATCCTCCACGCAGTGCCGGAACACCGTGGTCACCAGCTCCCGGTACCCTGCTTCCGTCTTCCCCCGCAGGATCCTCCTTCCCGCAAAGGGATCCCAGTAATCCCTTCTGTGCACCCCTTCTTCAGTAAATACCACAATTTCTCCCGGAGCCAGTCGCAGGATCCCCGCATAGGGTGTCTCTCTGGGTTCCGACACCGCCCGCAGATCCCGGATGGTATAGAACCGGTCAAACCAGCCCGTATTTTCCTTCCAGTTCTCCCGTTCGCAGGTGATCCCCGCAAGCAACGTGGAAAAATAGACCCTTTTTTCCTCCTGAAAATAATAGACCGAACGGTTTCCCACCGCATCATTGAACAAAGTCAGGGTCCGCTTCCCCGGCTCCAGATACGCACAGGCATAGGCTCCTCTGGCCACGGCAAGCGTTTCCTTCGGATGGCTGCAAAAGCTTTCATACAGAATTTCCCCGTCCGGATGGCTGCACAGATCCCGGATGCCTCCAAACCGCTGCACCAGTTCTCCGCGGTTATCCAGGATCACATCCGCCACGAACAGACTTCTGCGCTCTCCCTTTCTTTCATAAGGGAATCTTTCTTCCACAGCTTCCCTTGTGACATTCTGTACCCCGCAGGCCAGATAATAGGTTGCCTCCCTTTTTTCCTGTATCCGGTCCAGGCAGCTCGTCCTATAGGCCTGCCGCATCCGCAGAGCCTCTTCCCACAGGTTCCCTGCACGATTTTTTCTTTGTGCCTCTGACTGCGCCACACTCAGATCCACAATTCCCCAGATTGCCGACATACTTATCCCCTCTTTCCGGAAGCCTCCTTACAGAACCGGGCCACGGTAGTATATCCGCCGCCGTCCCCTCCGGTCACATACATTTCCCCAAAACGCAGCCAGGCATGGGCCACCATTTTACCTTCTTCCATGCCACACCCCAGATACAGGGTGGAAGAAAGTCCCCGCCGGCACAACAGTCTCTGGGCCGCCAGCGCCCGCACCAGACATTTACTCTCCCAGGGAGTCTTATCACAGACCTTTCCCACGATCTGGGCGATACGCGCCGCCTGCCGGTATCCTTCCCGGGATGCCGTTCCTGCGGATTCTTCGTTTTCTCTGCCCCAGCCCTTCCGCAGTTTCCCCGGCGGCAGGAGCAGCAGCTGCATGCGGAAGATCGCCGAATAATAATAGGTAAGTAAGGTTTCTTTTTTCCATGGGTTCTTCCAAAGAAACCCTGACGGACTTTTCATGGCTTTCTTACACTCCTTATAAATATTTCAATGGAACAGACTAATGAAAACGTAACTGCAGTCTGCGGTAGATATCCTGTCTTACACCGATCTGTGATGCATCGATCTGCCGCAGCATTTCCCGCTTGTATTTTCCCCGGCCGCAGACCACACCCCGGACGGCCCGGATTCCCCAGGCTGCCGGAAGCAGAAATTTTCCCGCAACGGGATTTCTCGAAAGCCACGGGTAATACAACACCATATATTCATAAGGAGGGAACCAGTACCAGCGTTTCAAGGCATCTCGGCCCTTTTCTCCCTTCTCCGGCTGCGCATCGCAGAACCGGTTCCAGATACCGTTTTCATCCTTGCCATAGATTCCACACCCCTGCATATAGTCAAACAGTTGCTGATAAAACGCTTCACCGGGCTCTCCCTGCAGCCAGATCCGGGCCAGCTTCTCCATATGCTCCGTAAATGCCGTCAGTCCCAATCCCGCAAACTGCTTTTGCAGATAGTCTGCGTTCATTTCCCCACCGAATTTTTCCAGAAACACATAAATGTCCACCAGATTCCGGATACCACAGCCTCTCTTGTAAAAATGCTTTGCCATATGAGCCATCATGTAAATATAGAAATCTTCCGCCTCAAAATCATACACATACAGAAAACCCTTTCTGCGCACCGCCCGGGACAGATCCGAGAAATAGGCATACTGCCTCTCGTCCACTGTCCGGTCATACATGGCTCTGTGCGCCTCCACCACGATTCCCGGTGCTTTCCGATAGATATCATGATGCTTGATCTTCTGTTGCAGGACATACCCCATGGCTTCCAGTTCCACTGCCGCCTGCTCCATGAAATCTCCGTGGATCAGAATGTCAATATCACTCATTTCCCGCAGAAACGGAGACGGATAATAGAATTTCATCCGGGCTCCTTTCATGGGTTGACAGGGAATCTTTGCCTGTTCCATCCGTTCCTCCAGCTTCTTCAATTCCTGCAGCTGCATACCGGTAAAAAGCATGCTTCCCAGTACTTTTTCCCGCAAAAGCTCTTTTTCTTCCTCCGAAAGCCCATCTGTTTTTAACAAGGCTCCCAAAAGCAGATAATCCATATGGTTCTCCTCTGAAATCTTTACAATCTCCCTTACAGAGACTCCCTCTGGCAGAGACGCCGCCTTTCTGTCCTCCAATCCGGCCTTTACCAGTTCCGCCAGATATTCTGCCATTGTTTCCATACGCGGTCCCCTTTCCCTTTATTCTTCAGGTACGCTTTCCGTGACCGTTTCCTGTACTCCGTCAGGAGCCTCCGTCTGATCCACAAGCGTTATAAGCTCTTCCGTATATCGCAGAATATATTCTCCCCGTGAGGCAAAATATTCCTGAATCGTATCCCCGTCAGCCAGATATCCTTCCTCTGTCTGTCGCAGGCCGTAGCGCTCCGCCGTGGCTGTCACTGCCACCCGGTAAGTTTCCAGAAGCGGTGTCAGATACTCTTCTGCCTTTTCCTTCGTCAGTTCTTCCACGTATTCCCGCATTCTCTGCCGGAACGCTGTCTGAAAGTCCTTATTTTTCAGCAATCCCTGTAAAAACAGATCTTCTGCCACCCCCGGACACAGATAAGTATTCACACTGTAATTACTGACCTTATTCCGTCCCAGAGTATCCGTGGCATCCGAGAATTCCCAGTGCCATTTTCCCGTCTCTCCTTCTCCTGCCCGTCGCCACAAAGTGGTAGAAAAAGAGTCAAACTGCGAATTACCGAAATAGAGATTGGCACAGTAATAATCCAGATAGCTTTCCAGATCCATCTGCTCCAGGATCTTCTGATACGTTCCGTGTCCGGAAGTATTCCCCTCGGTCACCAGCCGGTACAGTTCTCCGTATTCCGGAGCGATCTGGGAGGGATAGCGGTTCTCTATGACCTGAATTTCTTCCGGGGAACCGCCGGCTCTTCGGGCAAAGGTTTCCGCCGTATTTACCCTGCCCACCAGATACAATCCCCAGAACTCCCCGTCCACAAACACCAGACAGCCCTTCCGCTCTTCCAGCGTAAAATCCGTGATTTCTTTTAACAGCAGTTCCTCTAAAACCTGTCTGTTCTTGGCCACATGATCCGTGCCGCCCCCGTACAGAAGAAACGTGCCGTCCCGGAAAAGCTCATACAGTTCACAACTGCTCTCCGGCACCGGATCCGCTCCCGTCATAAGAAAACTTTTCTGCCCGTAATCCAGATTTCCGTCCTTCCGCAAACTTAAAATTACCTCCCCCTCATAAGTCAGATATCTGTCCGCTTCGAAGTATTCCACATGGGCATTCATCTCTCCACCCCGGTAATAATTGGCAGAATCAAACCGCAGGTCATCCGCCGCCAGCGCATTCTCATAATCCACACCTGTGACATAATTGCCGCCAAAATAATCAAACAGCTCCACAGGATCCACAGTCAGCGACAACACCGGCAGATCCCGGTACATTGCTCTGGCCTCCATAGCCACAAAATAGCTGGCGCAGGTGACATTACTTGTCCTGCCTCCGGCATCTACTGCCACTGCCTGTAACACCACCGCTTTGTCCACGTCATTAAACGGCGCATAGTCCTGGTAGGCTGACACTGTGGAAATGGCGGAGTAGACATTGGGACTGCCGCAGACATTCGTTATCTCCACCGGTGCCTCATAGAGAATTCCGTTCTCCGGATCCGGCACCGTGCCATCCAGTGTATAATAGATACTGCTTCCCGCCGGTGCAGCGATCTCTACCACAATATCCTCCGGATAAAACCCTCCCGGCAGGGAAAATACCGGCTGATCCCCTGTTTTGCTCCGGGTAACACGACTCCGGATCTCGATCTGCCCGCTTCCTTCCGTCTGTTCTTCCCGCTGCCCGCTGTCCTGTACCTGTTGTGTCAGCTGCTGTCTGTCATTCTCTTGGCTTTGCTGCAGCCAGATCAGAAAAGCGGAAAACCCCACACATGCTAACAGTGCCAGCGTGATTCCTATTCGTTCCCCCGTTTTTTTCTCTGTATCCATTTCTTCCCTCACTCAGTCCCTGTAATAAATATCTCTGGTGTATACCTTTTCCCGGACATTCTCCAGATCTCTGTGATAACGATTGGCCACGATCACATCCGACTGCCGCTGAAAGGCTTCCAGATCCCGTATGACCGGGCTTCCGAAAAAATCATCCTCCGAAAGTTCCGGCTCGTACAACAAAATCTGTGCCCCTTTGGCCCGGATCCGTTTCATGACGCCCTGGATACTGGACTGACGGAAATTATCGGAGCCGGACTTCATGATAAGCCGATAGATTCCTATGACCACCTTTTGCCCCGGAACACCGCCTCTACCCTGACTTCCCTGATAAAATCCCGCCTTCTCCAGAATACTGTCCGCGATATGATCCTTGCGGGTACTGTTGGCGGACACGATGGCCTGGATCAGATTCTGGGGAATGTTCTCATAATTGGCCAGTAGCTGCTTCGTATCCTTCGGCAGACAGTATCCTCCGTAGCCAAAAGAGGGATTGTTGTACTGCATCCCGATCCGGGGATCCAGGCAGACACCCTCGATAATGCTGCGGCTGCTTAAGTTCCGCATCTCCGCATAAGTGTCCAGTTCGTTAAAAAAACTGACCCGGAGCGCCAGATAGGTATTGGCAAACAGTTTTACCGCCTCCGCTTCCGTAGGGTCCATGATCCGTATGGGGATCTCCTGTTTTTTTGCACCCTCACGCAAAAGCTCTGCAAACCGTCTTGCATACTCCGCCATTTCAACGGACTTTGTGTCTGCTCCCACAATGATCCGGGAAGGATACAGATTGTCATACAGTGCATGCCCTTCCCGCAAAAATTCCGGAGAAAACAGGATCCTGTCCGTGTGATATTTTTCCATCAGAGACACTGTATATCCCACCGGCACCGTACTCTTGATCACGATCACCGCGTCAGGATTCACCCTCCGTACTGTCTCCACCACCGTTTCCACAGAACCGGTATCAAAAAAGTGAATTCCGGGATCATAGTTCGTCGGTGTGGAGACGATCACAAGCTCCGCATCTCGGTAAGCCACCTCTCCGTCCAGGGTAGCCTGCAAATGCAGCCTGCCGCCTGCCAGATATTCTTTGATCTCTTTATCCCGGATAGGTGATCTCCCTTTTTGTAACAACTCTACCTTCTCCGGTATCACATCCACCGCCGTTACTTCATGATTCTGGGCCAGCAGAACTGCCATGGACAATCCCACATACCCGGTTCCCGCTACTGCAATCTTCATAGAAAGCTCCCGCCTTTCCGTAATCTGCAAACTTTGTGGTTTCCTCTGCGGATCGGTCATTTCCCGAAGTCGCTTTATCATGAGGTATTTCAGGCAGAAATCTCTTCCCCATTGCCAACAGGGCCCGGAAATCCTTCCGGCCTCCGTAACACAACAGAAAAATGCCGTTGGACACAAGCAGACATACCAGTGCCCGCTCCAATAATTCCCGGATTCCTTCTACCGGTATCTGACTGCATACCCGGTCGGTCAGCATACAGTTTAAAAATGTTACGCTTCCATAGAAGACCAGTGTCCCCAGATAGCTTTGCCGGTCCTCTCCGTCAAACAACGTCGTAAACAGATTATGTATCAGCCACGGCATTCCTACGATGACCGTAGCAACTACCGTAGACAGGATCACTCCGTACAGCCCCATAGGTTTCACCAGCAGAAGATTCAGGACCAGATTCACTCCTGCCGTTGTCAGTGTCCGGAACCGGTCTCTGTGCCAGATCCCGGCGGCATCCTTGTAGGCATTGAACAGCTGGTTGAACTCGTAGATAAAATAATATACACACAGACAGATCACGATCTGTCCGGGCAAAATGCCTGCCTCTCCGATCCACAGTTTCATAAAGGGCTGCAACAGACACAGCAGGCAGCAGGTGCAAAGTCCTGCGATCCAGGCGATCAACAGTGTAAATTTACAGAAGTCCGCATAATTTTTCCCCCGGCTCTCGGTCAGAAGACTATTGCCGATCCCGGCTAGAGTGGAGGTGAAAAGCACCCCTACCAGACCAATAACGGAAGTAACGATGTAATAATAATTCTGATAGACTGCCAGCACCGTCAGTCCCAAAAATGCCGAAATGACCAGAGTATCCGCGGAATTCACAATGACCACCCCCACCCGGGAGGTAAACAGGTCCTTGATCTTGCCCCGGATTTTTTGCCTGGTCTGCTCTTCCACCTGTCCCTTTGGGACATAATCCGGATAATTTTTCTGTGCCACCAGTGCGGTACACAGATTCGTCAGGATCTGTGCTCCCAGTGCCGCCAGCAGATACCAGTAATAATTCCGAAAGCCCACCAGCAGCCCGGCCTGTATAAGATACTGCAGCGTCCGTACCGCCAGATCCGCCTTATTTGCCAGGTCACTTCGCTGATGAGCTGCCAGCAGACTGTTTTTATACGCAAACAGCCAGTAGCTGATGACACAGGCTCCCAGATGCAGCAGATACAATACATACAAATCCACATCCGGCGGAATACTGTCCGTTTTCACCAGCGATGGCAGAAACGGCAGCAGCACTATTCCGGCCAGAAAGATCCCCAGACCGATCAGGCGGTAATATCTGCGATACAATGACAACAGAGCACAGATCTCGTCCTTTTTTCCTTCCGCGATGGGAGCATACATACTGTAGCCCAGTGCACTCCCTACTCCCAGCTCCGCCAGATTCAGGATCTGCAGTATGGAAGTAAACAGACTGTTCAGCCCCAGATATTCCATTCCCAGATACCGGATCAGCAGCGTGCGCATGATAAAAGGAACCAGAATCTGATACCCCTTCAGGAGTCCTCCGAAGATCACATTTCTGACGGCATTTCGGGTCCTTTTCATTCACACTTTCTCCTTCCGGCTTTCTGGCCGATCCACAGATCATAGGGAAAGCTCTGTAGCAGTCCATCCCTCAGTTCTTCCAGTTCGGGCAATTTCATGGGTTCTGTTTCCTTTGCTTCCGCAAGGGATGTTGCCGAGCGCACCTCATATCTGCCGGTGGCAAAGTACCAGTCATAATATTTCAGCATCTCTTCCTCCATCCCCTGCCGAAGGAATACCGACGGGACCCCATAGCTCTCCGCCAGAATGATCCCATGTAACGAAGACGAGTATACCACCTCTGCCTCCAGAATTTTGTCGAGGAAGGTCCGGTAATCTCCGGTTCGTATGGAAAGTCTGTCATCTCCTGTCGTTTTCCGTTTCATGTAATGGTCGATCACCACATATTTTTTCTTTTTCTCCGGTCGTCTGCCGGGATAAATCAGAGGCAGCAGGATCGCCGGGTCTCCGTAGATCTGCGGACAGGTATATCCGTTCTCCCGGAGCACCTGTGCGGTGACCGGACCTCTGACTGCCCGGATATCCAGCTTCCGGTATCCCTTTTGCGTAGTCACCCGTCCCACATGGGCGAAGGAATTGACCCCGCTGCCCCAGATCACCGCATCGAAAACTCCCAGTCCCAACACAGAACCAATGGTCATCAGATGGCAGGGCTTTGCCGCCTCTCTGTACAGATCCAGTCCCAGACGGTGCAACATCCACTGCGTCACCACCGGTGCCAGCAGATCCCCCAGATTCTCATTAAAATTCCAGTACTCCAGATTTACTTTGTTCCTGTCTGCTTTTCTTCCGTCCAAGGTTTTTCGATTGCGCAATACGCCGATCTGTTTTGTCAGTTCCAATCCTCTCTCCTTCCCCTGTCCTACCGCCACCGGTACAGACTGTCCAATAGCCGGAATCTCTTATGCAGGAGCAACTCCCGCAGCAAGCGCCTCTTTCCCGTGGCCCGGTATTCCCGCAGGGCATTCTGCAGCGGCAGGGAACCACCGATCCGTTTCAGTTCCGCATATTTCCTGGTTTCCTCATAGCCGGAATCTCTATAGATCTTATGCAGATACATCAGACTCTTCCCAACGAAACAGGCATTGACCTCCGCATACAGTTCCTGCTTTGCCTGAAGCGTTCGGAAGCACTGCCAGGTGCGGTCCCGGAAATACAATAAAGCCTCATAATAATTCTCATGAAAACGGTTCACCAGATTCTCCGCTTCCTTATAGTGATAACAATACAACGACTCCGGAACCACACAGATCCCTTTGCTCTTTTCCAGCACCTGCATGGAAAAAGCCATATCCTCACAGATGGCAAATTCCTCTCCGAAGCGGATATCATTTTCCAGAAGCAATTCCCTGCGGATCAGCTTATTCCATGGCGGATTGAAAAATTCCCGCCGGAAGTCCGATAAAAACCGCTCCTCCAGATATTCTTTTCCTCCACCGCAGAAAGCTTTTTCCGGAAGGTTATCCACACATTCTTTCGTCTGTTCCACCAGATATGTAAAACCGCACACCGAAAGATCCGCGCCAGATACTTTTGCCTTTTGATATAAAGTTGCCAGGGTATCCGGGAACAGGGTATCATCACTGTCCGTAAAAAAAAGATACTCTCCTTCAGCCTTACAGATCCCCAGATTTCTGGCACTGCTGACACCGCCATTTTCCTTGTGCCAGACCCGGACCCTTGTGTCCTGCGCCCCCAGCCTGTCACACAAGGCCGAAGAGCTATCCCTGCTGCCGTCATCGATAAGCAGCAGTTCCCAGTTGGAAAAGCTCTGCCGGAAAATACTGTCCACACAGCGCTGTAATTCTTTTTCCGCGTTATACACCGGCACTACGATACTGATCTTTGTCTCTCTCATTTTTCTCCATCACACTGCATATTCTCTGCGCCACCTTGTCCCAGGAATACTCTCTCAGATACCATTCCCTCCGCCGTTCCACTTCCTCCCGGTATTTCGGATCCTGAAGTACTTCCCACAGATCCAGTGCCAGTTCCTCCGCATCCTCCCCGGAAATAAGCCTGCCGGTGCATCCGTCCTCAATGAACTCCGACATAGCGAATTTATCTCTGCCGATACAGGGCAGACCATAAGTAAGTGCCTCTGCAAATACCAGTCCATAGGCTTCAAAATAAGACGGCATACAGAAGACATCACACAGGTTATAATAGTCTGTCAGTTTTTCAGACCCCAGATCTCCCAGCAGGTGGATCTTCTGCCAGTCCACCTCTTCTACCCTGATCTGCCTCTCCCGCAGAGCGTCCCGGATGTCCGACTCCTTTGCCCCCGCCAGATACAGCTCCGCTGACCACAGATATTTTTTCCGCAGGATTGTGAAAGCTTGTACCACCAACGGACCACCTTTTCTCACAAAATTCCTTCCCACAAACAGGATACGCCGCCCCTCCTTTGATCCCGGACGGATCCCTGCAGCATCCACATTGATGCCGCCTCCCACCGCATGGACCTTTTCCCGGGGGAGCCCGCATTCCCGGATCAGGAACTCCGAAAGCCACCTGCTCATGGTGAATACCCCTTCACTTTGCCGGTATTGCTCCAATTGTCTCGCCGCCCTGCGTTCCAGCGTCTTTTGCGGCACCTGATCATACTCGCAGTACCGATAGCCCACCGGATCTTCCCTCTGCAGCCACAGAATTGCGGAAATGGAAAGATCCTGATAGAGATAGAATGCCAAATGCGCTCCCGACGGCCAGCCGCCAAACTGAAACACAGGCATTTTTTCGTCTGTCCTGTGCCGATGTCTCCACGCAGCATATCTCCCCGACAGCCGCAGCCGGTCCCGCAGGATCGGCCCGGGGGGCAGTCCCTTCTTCCTCTGCAGTCTCCGGAGTATTTTGCGGTACAGAGGATCCGAAAGTGCCAGATCCTGCACCTGCAGATAAGGCTCCATGGCCTGTCGCAGGGACCAGGCCGTTCCGGACCAGGTTCTCTTTTTATCTTTGTACCACAGGCATATATACAGTACTTCCGTCATAATCATCTCTTCCTTTCCGCATACAGTGCGATCTGTGTGCACCCGTCCGTGATGTCATAGCATACCGCCCACTGTGCCCCCGGCACCACCACATCGATATCAAAGGGAAAATCCTCAAAGGTCATATCCGCCGTTCTGTCCTCATAGGGCGGACACGCCTTAACAGGCAGTATTATGGTCTGTCTGGGTGTCACGATCATCAGCTTCCGTTCCTGCGCCGTATCGTTGGTCACGCTGAAATGGATCCTGCCCTCTTCATCCACGAATCTGCTGCCTACATACAAAGTATCCGTCGTATAAATATTCTCCATGGTGACCCCCGCCGTGACGTTGCGATGGTAGAAGGTTCCATAACGGGCCGCATCCCCTACCGAGATATTACACAGCACCACATTCTCCAGAGAAAAACCGTCTTTTACCAGTGTGTAGATGGCATAACCGCCTCCGTTGAGAATGCAGTTTGTGAAATAGATTCCTTTGGCACCGCTCTTCTCCGGGGCAATCATGAGACAGGCATTCACATAGCTCCCCCCTCCGGGGATCGCCGGTACTTCGAATCTGCAGTTGTCGAAGGAAATATTCTCCGCCGTAAGAGAAGGATATCCGAAGATCTGTACCCCGTCAGAATGTACTGTATCCCCGCTGTCCGGATGTGCCAGATCCGCAATGTAGCAATCTCTCAGTGTCACATTGCGATAGGGATTCAACGCATCTCCGCTGCTGCCACCCAGACGGCACCGGGTAAACGTGGCATTGCTTCCCTGAAAATTACGCAGGGTGCAGTCTTCGAACACATAGGATATCCGGGCATCCTCCCGCCCGGTAGTGACTGCATCGAATTTACAGTTCCGGAAAGTCACCATGGTCTCCACGGCAATTTTGCCCTCATTGACCATCAACAGTGCATACCGGGAAAAATCCATATTCCGGATCTCTATCTCATTCCCCGCCTGTCTGTTGCTGTAGACCAGATCCAGTGCCAGCTGTCCTCCGGCTCCGGTCTTATACTGGATTCCACCGTAAATCCCCGGTTCCGGGATCTCCGTCAGCTCTGTATCTGTATCCACACCGGTATTGAAATGGTCCGGGATCTCTCTGGGTGCCGCCTGCGCCCGTATCCCCAGACTCATACTCAGAACTATTGCAAACAGCCAAAAACTTTTTCGCATTTTCGTTTCCTTTTTGGGTTTCCTTTTTTCGTTTCTTCTCTCTATTTACCTTATGTATCTGTGCACCACTTTGTGTTGCAAATCCGACATATTTTCCCATTTTTCCCGGGAGATCACCTGGAACAGTGCGATGGGAAGATACGCATACTTGATGGTCTGCAGCGTATCCATCCACCACAGATTTAAGAAGTACCCGCAGACCGCAAGCGCCAGACATAACATTGTTCTGTCCTTCTTTTGAATCCCGCATCGCACCATCTCCCCCACCGCCTGCAGGATCAACAGTCCGTAGACCACCAGTCCCGGATACCCGTAGCGGATATAATTGGCCACATAGAAATTGTCAATGGAGTGGATCGTGGCCCCTCCCGGAATATACCAGGAGAAATGATATCCGGAGCCCTGCCCCAGCCAGGGGTTCAGCCAGTCCACCGTGAAAATATCCAGCAGGGCATCCCTGTAGGAAGCGCTGTTGGCAAGGGAGGTGCTGTCTACCCCGTAACGGATGGCATAGGAGGTTCCAAACATCTCATCCACCACCGTACTAAGCTGCAACAGAATATAATGTCCCGGCGGAGAATTGGGGAATAAAAATGCAAGAAGCAGAATCAAAAGCCCGGCCGGTACTATGGTAAACAACAGTTTCTTCCTCTGCTCTCCCGGTGCCAGCACGGTCAACAGCAAAAGCTCCAGTCCCATGACCGCCAGCGTGGAACGGGATCCCGTAAGAAATACATTAACCACCACCAATAGCAGGAGAGGCAGATGCCGAAACAGCGTGAAGCAATGTTTCTCCTCATCAATGCACAATAATGGTAACCCGGAGATCAGGATCAGCCCATACGCCAGAGAATGATTGGCCGGTCCCATGATCCGGTAGGAACCGGAGCGGATCATGCCTCCGGTATAAAGTCCCCTGATGGTCTCTAGATAGGCAAAGGGTGTCTTTCTCATGACCGCCTCCACGAGTCCCAGCACACACAGAAACAAAAGCATCCGCCGGAAAAGCACCAGAAATCCATCACTTCCCAGATACTCCCGCAGTACGTAGATCACCAGAAAAGCTCCCAATAATTCAATGAACGGATAAAGAAAAGTGCCTATGTGAAAACGCAGTACCGCCGTATAGAAACAGATTCCCAGATATCCTGCCATAAAAAGCCACAATCTGCAGCTTCTCACCCCTTCCCAGAACATCTTTTTCCGGGATTCTTTGCTCAGCAGAAAGAGACACAGAATCGTTATGAGCATTCGCTGTGCCGTCAGATCAAAGCCCGGCAGCCGGATTCCGAAATACTGTGGTAAAATATAATAGGCCACAAGAAAAGAAACCGACAAAAACTGTCCAAGACTCCGCTCCCCACAATTTTCAAAATAGCGGTTGCTGCTCTGCCAGCCCTGCCCCGTTGTCTTCGTTTTTTCCACCAGATATCTGCTCATTGCCTCATCCTCTGACTGCCATGGCAAATTCCACCGGCAGAGATTTTTTGCTGTGATAACAATCCCGGTATTTCCATAAAAGCGGCACAATATTCCACAATTTTCGCTGTTCCATCAGCTCGATTCGAAGGGTGGTGGCCCGGATATTGCGTCTTAACAGTTCCTTCGCTTCCTCCGGCATTCCAAAGTCCTCGGCGAACCGCAGAGTGGTTTCATGACTTTTCTGCAATTCCCGGAAAAAAGCGATCCGTCTGTCCAGATCCCGCATCTTGCGTTTGGATACATTACCCGAGTGCATTCGCCGCCGTAACGTAACACTGTGCAGAATGTAACAGCCGTCCATGCACAGGGACAACTTCCAGGCATATTCATCATGCGCCCACCCGGGATACCAGTACTTCTTCGTCTCTTCCAGAAACTCTCTGCGCAGACACATGGTACAGCCCTCACTGCCGATGAAAATATGGGCCGGACTCCATGCAACATGCTCCATGCTTCCGTCCCCCCGGAAGCTTTTCAATACGCTCCGGCTGACAGAAGGAGCATCGGGATCCACTGTAAACGGTACGAATTCCGATCCCAGCACCAGTATCTCTCTCCGTTTTTCCATCTCGCTCACCATATCTTCCACCCGGTCCGGTTCCCAGATATCGTCCTGATCGCAGAAAAAGACATACTCACCGTCCGTCTCTTCCACCGCTGCCCGGAAATTCTCCGCATACCCCAGTCGTTTTCCGTTCTGTGTGATCCTCCATGCCGGTGCCAACTCGTAAGTCTCCAGATATTCCCGTACGATCTCCAGCGTCTGATCCGAGGAACCGTCATCCCGCAGGATCACCTGATCCACCGGAAGGCTCTGAAGCCGGATGGAATCCAGCTGTTCTGTGATAAATCTGGCCCCGTTATAAGTGGCCATTGCTACCGATATCCGCATATTTTTCCCCTTTTCTCTGTCCGCCATTTTCTATCCCGGTAACCCTCCCGGCCTGCATCTGCCGATGGTTCCCCCACAGATCCCGCACAATGCCGGTGTGGCGATCCGCAGATAACGCCCTTTCAGTCCATTGCCCAGATAAGGGTTCTTCCGATACTCCGGAAAATTTTCCCGAAGGAACACAAAAGTCTCTTCCCGCAGAGATTTCCGCAGCTTCCGGTCCCGCACTCTGGAGATCCGCCCCATGGAACTGCACAACAGGATCCTCGTACAGAAATATTCCAGTTCTTTCCCATAAGTATCCATCAGTTCTTTTTCCCGGTAAAACCGACAGGCATCCTGCAATACCGGAAAAATATTTCCCACCCGTCTGCTTTTATTGTCATTCATGGTAGAATCCCCTCTGTCCCGGTGATAGACATAGACTCCCAGCATTTTCGCCTGTTTTTTCACAAAGGGACGTAACTTCAGGTAGAAAGAGGTGTCCTCATAGATATACCCCTCCGGGAACCATATATCGTTGTCCGTAAGCAGTCTCCTGCGGATCAGCTTGTTCCAGGGAGCCGCCGAACCGTAAGAGCGCTTCTCTCTGCCGTCTTCCTCCAGATAATGAAAATCACATTCCACCAGATCCAGTTCTTCGGAACCGGCCCTTGTGTACATGGCCGCGTACATACGCCTGTCCACATAATCATCCGAATCCACGAATCCCACATATTCTCCCGTGGCAGCCGCAAGTCCTACATTTCTTGCCTTTCCCTGCCCTGCGTTCTTCTGGGTGATGACCCGGATGTGTTCGGGATCCCTGGCACGATATCTTTCCAGAATCTTGGGAGAAGCATCCGTGGAACCGTCATCCACGAAGATCAGTTCCAGTGAAAACAACGTCTGCTCTGTCAGGGAACGAATGCATTCCTCCAGATATTTTTCCGTATTGTATACCGGAACGATCACGCTGACTGCCGGCATAAGATTTCCTCCACACTATGTAATAAAAATTCCGGAAAATACAGACTGATCTCCCCGTGTTCCTTGTAATGTGCCACGTCCTCGCTGCAGCGGTATCCCTTTTTCGCCAGATCCCGGCGCAGATAGCGGATATGTTCCTCATAGGTGTGTTCGCTGTCGGAATAATGCAGATAGATCCTCTGGGAGGGCGCATAACGGTTGGCTGCCACCTTTTTCGGAAGATACTCATTGAGGAATTCGACCTTTTCCTTACAGACCTGTCCGGCAATATGCTTCAACGCCTCAATATTCCCGGTGTCCAGCAGGCTTTGTCCCAGAAAATACTGGGGACCACCCACCACCATATAGCTTCCGGGATAGTCCAGTCCGAAATTCAGTGCCGTGTAACCGCCCTTGCTGGAACCGCAGAAGATCAGGCGTTTTGCTCCGGTCTGCTCCCGTACCCGGTCGATCAGTTCCCTTACAACGACCGCCTCCTCGAATTTCATATTGCTGCCCAGATAAAAGGAACCTCTGTGATCTGACGCAAAATCATCCAACAGAAACAACTTGTTACAGGGAACTTCCTTTAACGTCCGGACATAATTGTATCTGGCCCGGATCCCTTTTCTGGTGCAGGAGCTGAAAACGATGATCAGATCCCGGGAATCCACCCGGTCCAGCATATATTTTAATGTCACTCCCCGGGAGCGATATTTTTTCTGATCCCGCAAAAGGCGCAGCTTCGTCATCATATACTCTCCCAGTTTTTTCCCTTTTTTACGAAATTTTTGAATGTTTTCCATGGTTTTCCCCCTCTTCCGCAATTAAAAAATTCTCAATATCCTTAAGGATCCTCCGGGTATTGGAATGGTATCCGGCAAAGTCCCTGCTGCCGGTATCCCGGATGCAATCCCCCAGTTTCTCACTGTCATAACAGGCACAGATCAGGTTCATTCCGTCGAATTCCCGAAGCAGCTGTACCTGATGATCGTCCACATGCTCCCCGTAGCTGGCAAGTCTCGGCACTGCGATCACTTTTTTCCCTTGTTTTACGGCGCCGATGATCACACCGGTTCCACCATGGGTAATGACCATCCGGCATTCCCGCAGCTTCCCGGTGAAGCCTTCTCTGTCCAGAAACCTGCAGTATTCATAATGCTTTGGCTGATAATCGCTGACTCCGATCTGGGCAAACACCTCCTCTCTTATCATGCCTTCCTCGATCAGCAGATCTATCTTTTGTAACAATCGATTGAACTGGAACTTCTGAGATCCGGTCGTTACAAATATCATCCTAATAAATTCCCCCCAGACAGATCGCATCCGGATAGATTTCCTTCATCTGTGTCCATTGGACATAAAAACGATCCGCATAATGATATAACAGTTTTCCCGTCAGTGTGGCCGAAGTCACTTTGGCAAATGACTCGATGTAGATCAGCTTCCTGCCGGAGAGCTTGGCTTCCATGCACAGCGGGATCATGGCCAGCACTCCGGTGCAGACCACCACATCCGGCTGTTCTTTATGCAACAGCCGCAACGAATCCACGGTATTTTTCAACAGATAAAAAAGGCATCTCCACTGTCTCCGGTTCACCTGCTGCAGATAGTAACATTTCACCGGTGTCTTCACCTCATAGCCTGTTTTCTCCGTTACTACAAAACTTTCGTATTTTTCCATTAGCGGTTTTAACATCATCAGTTGTTCAAAGTGGCCGCCCGACGATGCGGCAAAACATATTTTCATAAAGACCTCCCGGTTTTTTTCAAACTGCTTCCCCATTTTGCTGTTTATATTCCTGCCAGTATTGCTGCAGTCTGTAGTTACAGTCCTTAGATTTTGGCGGCAGGCCGTTGAACAGGATGCCGCAGATATCCGCATCCACCTGCTCTAACAGTGTCACCGCCGCCTTTTCCCGGCTCATATGGCTGACGCCGGCCCGCACCACCAGAAGATAGGCGGTGACTTCATGGGACAATAGCAGGGCATCCGTCACAATTCCTACCGGCGGCAGATCAATAATGATGCAGTCGTACCGGCTACGCAACGTCGTAAGCAGCTCCTTCATCCGCTCTCCGCCCAACAGTTCGGAAGGATTCGGTGGATTTTCTCCTCCCACCAGCACATCCAGATTCTGCCGGTATTCCACGATCTGCGGTGTCTCCCGCAGTCCCGCCAGATACTGGCTCAGTCCAAGTCTGCCCCGGAGCTTTAGCAGAGATGCCACCGACATATTCCGCATGTCTCCGTCGATGAGCAATACTTTTTTGCCCAGCTGTGCGTAACTGATGGCGATGTTGACACTGTTCAAAGTCTTGCCTTCATCCTTATCCGCACTGGTGACGGCATAGACCGGACAACGTTCTCCTTTTCCCGTGAACAGCAGGTTTGCCCGGATGGTATTATAGGATTCCTTCACGGCAAAGGAGCTGTTCTCCCCCAATACCAACACGGGCTTACTCTTCCGGTCCGGTGCCTGGATCTGCGGAATATCTCCCAGCACCGGAATCCGGAATGCCAGCTTCAGTTCGTACCGCCTGCGGATCGTGGTATCCATCAGTCCTGCCAGCAGAAACAATACAAAGGATGCCCCAAAGCATCCGGCAAAGCCCACCAGTGCATATTTAACCAGACTGGTGGAACTGTAGGGTGCTTCCGGCAGTGTGGCATAATCGATCACCTCAATGCCACCGGACTTCACGATCCGGCCAATCTCCTTCGGAGCCACCCTGCCGATAGCATTGGCCAGCTCCATGGCCCGGTAAGGATCACTGTCATAAGTGTAGACATAGAACACTGCCGTGTTTTCCACCACACTGGTACCGATTCTTCCCGACAAAGCTTCCGTTCCGTAATCCAGCCCGGCTTCCTCCAGCACCTTCTGAAGGATCGTGTTACTCTTCAGGATTAATATGTAACTCTGTACCAGATTCTTGGCCTGGGTAAATTCGGAATTTGAGATATTGACCGAAGAATCATACACGTAGTCCGGATCACTGTATACATAGAAGGATACCTCCGCCCGGTAAAGTGTACTGTTGGTCAGATATGCATAAGCGCCTCCCGCCATTCCTCCCAGTACCCCCAGGATCATAATGTATGCAATCCTTTTTTGCAGGATCCACAGGATCTTCTCCAGATGAAAATTATTCAAGATCGTTTCCAACATTGTCCTCTCCTTTTCGACAAATTCTGCTTTTCCCTAAAATGAAAATATCCACCAGGGAATTCCCTGATGGATATCTTACGCCGGACATTGGCCTGTCCGTTTTCTTCTTATGTAAACCGTATAAATAATACGTTCCATATATGCAGCCACGCCTCCGCTCATACACTCCGGAAGCACTTCCGTATATAAAGACGGCGCTAAGAAGCGGAATGGCTCAATATTTCTTTTCTTTTTTTTAAGTGCCTGTTATGATATAATGAGCGTAAGAGAGCCAACATGCTTGCATGATTGGCGAACGGCGAAGTTGATCATGATAGTTGCGAAGCAACGTTAAGCACCGAAGGTGCGAATCATGATATAATGAGCGCAAGAGAGCCAACATGCTTGCATGATTGGCGAACGGCGAAGTGATTGAGTGATGAAATCACGAAATAATGAGTCTAACGCAATCAAAGGAGTGAACCTATATGATACAGAAAAAGAAATTCGTAAAAACCTTCCGTAACACCAAAACCGTGCAGTTAATTCTTCTTCTGCTGTTGGAAACCGCCTATGTTCTGGTCCTGACTCTGAACCCTGCACTGGGCACAAAGCTTTTCGAAGACCGGACTCTGTTTATCTTATGCACACTTTCCTGGATCCTTGCATTATTTAATCTGATATGGTTATTATACGATTTCTATAAATTACGCACTTTTGCCGAAGAAAGCCATGCTCTGAACCGTGCGGCCTTCCTGGATCATCTGACCGGTATCCCCAACCGGCACGGTCTGGACGTGGTCTTCGAGACCTATGACTCTCCGGAATCTCTGGCTCATGTAGCCTGCTATATGGTGACCATCACCAACCTGAAAGAGATCAACCAGACCATGGGCCATGTCGTAGGTGACCAGATGTTAAAAGACTTCTCCGGTATTCTGGAAAGCGTTGGTGATGCTTTCGGTGTGGTGGGCCGTAACGGAGGCAACGAATTCCTGATGATCGTCAACCACGGCTCTCATGACACCATGGAATATTTCATCGAAAGTCTGAACCAGCAGTTAAAAGAGTACAACGAGGAGCACAGTAACGCTCCCATTCAGATCCAATACGCATATATTTTAAATGAAGAGGCGCATGCCGAATATTTTTCCACCCTGCTCACAGAGACCTACAACAAGCTGCACCCCTAAGGAACCCGTTAACACAACAGTGAGACGAACGCATGAAAGACATGAACATTCCTTACATTGCCGGTCTTGTGATCCGTGCCCAGCACAGCGACTCGGATGCCTTCGCGGAATTGTATGCTCTTACCTATAATAAAGTATACAACTACACCAGGCATTATCTGAGAGATGACTTTCTCGCTCAGGACGCTATGCAGGAGGTCTACATACTGGCTCTGAAAAACATTGGAAAACTGAATGATCCCACGGTTTTTATCGCCTGGCTGAACCGCATCTGCTTCCACGTCTGCTATGACATGACCCAGAAGAACCGACCGCAGAACGACTGCCAGGTCTTGAGCCAGGAGATTCTGGATATTGTCCAGGATCCCCACCTGGACACCAATCCGGAACTGCACTACCAGCAGAAGGATGAGTATTCCCGCCTGGCGGAAGCTTTAGAGCAGTTACCCTTTAATGAAAAACAGGTGCTGATCATGCGTTATTATAACGACATGAAGCTGGAAGAGATTGCTGCCGCCATGGAGATCAGCCGCAGCAGCGTCAAACGCTACATTGCCTCCGGACAGGAACATTTGAAAGAAAGTATGAAAGGATAACAGAATGATGTTTTTTCATAAAAAAAACAGATATGAACTGGACATGACAACTGCCAACAATGCTTTGCAGAATATCCTGTCCAGTTGCAACCAGCCGGTCAATACGATCCCTTTTGACAAGCTGGTGCTTCGCAAAAAAGTGAATGCCGCCTCCTACAACCGCCTGATCGTTGCCACGACACTGATCTTCGTGCTGACCTTTTTGTCGCCGCTCGCCATCGTTCCTCTCTCTGAGATGACTGAAAAACTGTTGGCTCCCACACCTGCGGTGCTTACACTGGATTATGTGGAAAATAATATTTTAAGTCTGAAGTTCACCGGTGACAACATTCTTTACGAGGAGGCTTTTATGGAGACTGTGTCCGGGGAGATCATCGAACCGCTCTCTGTGGATTCCTCCAAGGGTGTGATCAATTTTCCGTTTTTGTCCGAGGAAGCCAATATTTATGTCCCCGTCAAAAACGGTGAGACTCTCCACCTGCTTTTTACTCCCGATAATGTAACGGGCCTGGAACAATAACAACAGGATGTAACGATTTTTATGCGGATGCCAAAATTATCTGCGCGACTGCGCATTTTGCTAATTACATATTCCATGACAATCGGCTTATGTGCCTGCGGATCCGGCTCTGACAATCTGCCTGTGGATGCCCCCGTCGCAGACACTTACGGCGAACCATCACAATCCTCCGCAGTTCCTTCTTCTGCGGATACGAATATCAGCTCTGCGGATGCCTCTTCTCCTGAAACGGAAGCCGTAACTGACGCAGAGCCTCTCCGGGATGCCACGCCTGTCTGTCTTGTGCCCCGGGCCGACGGAACAGCAACAGCTTCCAATGATGTGGCTGTCATTGACTATTCTCATATGTCTAACGGCTATGTCTGTGCCAATTACACCGGCACCTGTCCCAAGGTCAAACTGCGCATTACCGGGCCGGATACCGTTGTCTATACTTACGATCTGCACGGTGGCGGCTATGAGACTTTCCCCTTGTCTTCCGGAGACGGATATTATGACGTGACGATCTATGAAAATATCTCCGGTACCAATTATGCCACCTGCCTGTATGCAGACCTGGATGTACAGATTACGGATGCATTCAGCCCTTTTCTCTACCCCAACCAGTACGTGAATTTTACTGCGGACAGCAAAGTGGTAGCCAAGGGACAGGAACTTGCCGAGGGTGCTTCCTCGGATCTGGAAGTGATCACCCGGATCTATGATTATATTACCCAGAATATTACTTACGACTACGGCAAAGCCTCCGATCCTCCTACGGGCTATACCTCCGATGTGGATGCCATTCTTGCTTCCGGCACCGGTATCTGTCTGGATTATGCCGCGGTAATGGCAAGCATGCTGCGAAGCCAGCGGATCCCGACCCGGCTGGAGGTCGGCTATGCCCAGGATGCCTACCATGCCTGGATCAGTGTCTACACCGCTGATACCGGATGGCTGAACGGCATCATAGAATTTGACGGCAATGTCTGGACCCTGGTGGATCCTACGTTCGGTGCCAACACGGATGACAAGACTCTGAAAAAGTTCATCGGTGACGGCAGTAATTATATCCTGCAGAAAATGTATTAGTGAAAGGGAACAAAACGCCATGAAGACCACAGAGAAAAAACTACTTTCTAATGAAGAGATCGCTTCTTTTTGCAGTCAGGCTGCCATGCTGTTTCAGGCAGGCATTCCGCCCGTGGAGGGCATGGCCATCCTGCAAAGTGATGCCCAGTCTCCCGAAGGCAAGGCGATCTTCGAGGAGATCCTTACCGTATGCCGACAGGGAGAAAGCTTTCACAAAGCACTGGAAGCCACCAAGGTCTTCCCCGATTACTGCCTGCATATGATCGCTCTGGGTGAAGAATCCGGTAATCTCGATGTGTGTATGAGCTCTCTGGCGGATTATTATGAAAAAGAGGATGCCATCGCAGGCAGTATCCGGGATGCTGTAACATATCCCTTTATCATGATCGCCATGATGGCCGCTGTCATCGTGGTACTGGTCAGCCGCGTCATGCCGATCTTCGAGCAGGTCTATATAGAGCTGGGCAGTGAGATGACCGGGTTTGCTGCATCACTTTTGCGTCTCGGCAACCATCTGAACCGGTATTCCTTTATTTTCGTAAGTATTCTGTGCATATTGTTGTTACTGTACCTTTTTGCTACCAGAACCCAGACCGGCAAACGTGTCACCGCCCGGTTCCTGAACTGGTTCCCCCTCACCAGACGTTTTTATGAAAGTGTGGCCTGCGAACGTTTTGCCAGCGGTATGGCACTGACCTTAAGCAGCGGTATGGATACCTATTCCAGCCTGGATATGGTGGCCGCTCTGGTAGGCAACGAGAAAATGAAACAGAAGATCCTGAGCTGTAAGGAAGCCATTAATGCCGGTGCCAATTTTGCCGAGGCTCTGACCGGTGCCGGCATTTTCAACCACCTGTATTCCCAGATGGTATCTGTCGGTTTCCGCAGCGGTAACGTAGATGTGGTTCTCAAAAAAATAGCGGATCGTTATGAGGAAAATACCAACCGCAGACTACAATCCATCATTGCCATTCTGGAGCCGACCCTTGTCATTATTCTGTCGGTGATCGTGGGCTTGATCCTGTTATCGGTCATCCTGCCTCTTATGGGTATTATGACCAGCATCGGATAGGAGTACGATACTATGAACCGTTTTGAGCAAAAAAGTATGTCCCTCGGGCGTAAGCTGATCTATTTACTTCCCATTCTGGCCTTTGTGATATTGTTTGTTCTTTTTCTGCGGGGCATCGGCTCCGTCGGTGAATCTACTCTGAGCAAGCAGCAGGAAAGTCTGGAAACCGCATTGGAACGCAGCATTTCCCAGTGCTATGCCGTAGAAGGCTGTTATCCTCCTTCTCTGGAATATCTGGAGCAGCATTACGGACTGTTGTATGACGAGGACAGCTTCTTCATTGACTATGAATATTATGGCAGCAACCTTCTTCCGGAAGTCACTGTACTTCGCCGGACCGGTGCTCACTAAAGGAGTTTCTGACATATGAACAATAGAAATCATCAGAAGCAGGAAAAACATTTTATTGTGGATATCTTGTTCGTTCTGGCGTTGTTTGGTGTATTCGCTGTCTCCGCACTTGCCCTTGTTACCATCGGAGCAGATGTATACCAGCACACTGTAGAAGATATGGGCGTCAATTACGAAAGCCGGACGGCGGTGTCTTATATCATGGAAAAGGTGCGGCAGAACGATACCGCTGACAGTATTTTCCTGACCGATCTGGAAAATGTTCCGGCGCTCTGCATGCTTTCCGAAATTGACGAAGAAACCTACTGTACTTACCTCTATCTGTATGACGGACATTTAAAAGAACTTTTTATGCGGGAAGGAGCTTCCCTCGGCGGACAGGTATTGCCTGCCGGTACGGATATTATGGACTTGCAGGAGTTCTCCTTATCCTATGCGTCGGACGATCTGATCCGGATATCCCTGAGAACCGCCTCCGGAGAGGACCATACTTTTTATATCCACGTGCACTGTAATACTACCACAGAATAGAAACCGAACAGAAAGGATTCCGAACTTATTATGAAACATTCCAGATCCAGTTTATTTTTAATGGAAATGATCATAGCGATCCTGTTTTTTTCACTGGCCAGTGCCGTCTGTATCCAGTTGTTTGCCCGCTCACATCTTTTGAGCACACAGACGGTAAACCAGAATCATGCTGTCATTCAGGCACAGAATCTGGCAGAGTCCTATCTCTCTCTGGAGGGCAATGTGGCTGCCATGCAGGATTTGTTCTCCCCATCGGAGCTGACCGATGAAAACACTCTCCGCCTTGCCTTTGACAGCAGCTGGAATCTTTGCACTGCCGAAGATAACGCCGGCTTTTATGCAGAACTAAAAAGCACTCCGGCAGAAGAGACCGGAATCATGAAAGGCGAGATCACCGTCTATGATGTATCTACACCGGAATCTCCCATTTACACACTCTCTGTCATGCATCACACCGCAGAAAGGAGGGGATCCCATGAATAATTCCTCCAGAAAAAAACAATTCGGCATGAATATCGGATCCGCCTCGATCCTTCTGGTATTCGTGATCCTCTGCCTGGTGTCTTTTGCCGTACTGTCCATCGTCAGTGCCAACGCTGATAGCAAACTCAGCGCCCGTGTGCTGGAACGTACCACCGCTTATTATGCCGCCTGCAATCAGGCAGAACAATCCCTGGCAGGTATGGATAAGACGTTGCAACGCATGTATGCATCCAGTGGCAGCGAAGAAGCCTATTTTGTGGCGGTAGGTCACGGAAAATCTTACGTGATTCCAATCTCCGACTTACAGACCCTGCAGGTGACCATTGAGATCCTCTATCCGGAATCTGATGAAGATACCTTTTACCAGATCACTGCCTGGCAGGTTCTGAATACAGAAGAATTGCAATAATTGTTCCGATTCTAAAAGGCTCCCCGGGAAAATCCCGGAGAGCCTTTCTTAATAAAGTCTTTTTATTTTACTGATTATCAGCGTCTGTTCCCACTTCCACAGTTTCTGCTTCTGTGTTCACATCTTCATTCAGTTCTGCACCTTCTGCATCCAGTTCGCTTCCGTCGCTCAGGTTCAGTTCTGCATCGTCACCGTACATATCACCATCGAAGTCAATGGTCTCTACGGCATCGGTGCTCAGTCTGGTATTGCGATATCTCTTCATACCGGTTCCTACAGGAATCAGCTTACCGATGATAACGTTCTCCTTCAGACCGATCAGATTATCTACCTTACCCTTGATGGCAGCTTCTGTCAGGACCTTGGTGGTCTCCTGGAAGGATGCTGCAGACAGGAAGGACTCGGTTGCCAGTGCTGCCTTGGTAATACCCAGGATAATACGCTTACCTTCTGCAGGCTCCTTGCCTTCAGCGGTCAGCTTCTCGTTCATTTCTTCGAAATCCAGAACATCTACCAGAGTTCCGGGCAGGAACTCGGTATCGCCGTTATTCTCGATACGAACCTTCTTCAGCATCTGACGTACCAGGACTTCGATATGCTTATCTGCGATATCTACACCCTGCAGACGATATACACGCTGTACTTCACGAAGCATGTAATCCTGTACGGCACGAATACCCTTGATCTTCAACAGATCGTGAGGGTTTACACTACCTTCGGTCAGTTCATCACCGGCCTCCAGTACCTGGCCGTCGATAACCTTGATACGGGAACCGTAAGGAATCAGATATGCCTTGGATTCACCGGTCTCTTCGTTGGTAATTACCACTTCACGCTTCTTCTTGGTATCACGGATCTCAGCCTTGCCGCCAAATTCAGCAATGATTGCAAGTCCCTTAGGCTTTCTGGCCTCGAACAACTCCTCGACACGGGGAAGACCCTGAGTGATATCGTCACCTGCGACACCACCACTGTGGAAGGTTCTCATGGTCAGCTGGGTACCGGGCTCACCGATAGACTGTGCAGCGATGATACCAACTGCTTCACCTACCTGTACGGCTTCACCGGTTGCCATGTTGGCACCGTAACATTTTGCACAGATACCAACGTGTGAACGGCAGGTCAGGATCGTACGGATCTTCACTTCCTCAATGGGCTCACCCTGTGCATTGACACCAACACTTAAGATCTTGGCAGCACGGCTGGGGGTGATCATGTGGTTGTGCTTAACGATCAACTGTCCGTCTTTATCATAAATATCCTCGCAGGAATATCTTCCTGTGATTCTGTCTTTCAGGCCTTCAATGGTCTCTTTGCCATCCATGAATGCCTTGACTACCATACCAGGGATCTCAGCCTGACCCTCACAGCAGTCTACTTCACGGATAGAAAGTTCCTGAGATACGTCAACCATTCGTCTGGTCAGATAACCGGAGTCTGCGGTACGCAGAGCGGTATCGGACATACCTTTTCGTGCACCATGTGCGGACATGAAGTATTCCAGTACGTCCAGACCTTCACGGAAGTTTGACTTAATGGGCAGCTCGATGGTTCTACCTGTAGTATCAGCCATCAGTCCACGCATACCTGCCAGCTGTTTGATCTGCTGACTGGAACCACGCGCACCGGAGTCTGCCATCATGAAAATGTTGTTGTATTTATCCAGACCGGACAGCAGTACGTCAGTCAGCTCTTTATCGGTCTCGTTCCAGGTCTCTACAACGGCACGATAACGCTCTTCCTCGGTGATCAGACCACGTCTGAAGTTGCTTGCGATCTTGTCTACGGTAGCCTGTGCAGCTGCCAGCATTTCACCCTTCTTCTCAGGGACGGTCATATCGGAAATGGATACGGTCATAGCAGCTCTGGTAGAGTACTTGTAACCGATAGCCTTAACATCATCCAGTACCTCTGCGGTCTTGGATGCTCCGTGGGTATTGATGACCTTCTCCAGGATCTGCTTCAACTGCTTCTTGCCTACGTGGAAGTCTACTTCCAGCTTCAGGAAGTTCTCGGGATTGCTTCTGTCTACGAATCCCAGATCCTGAGGCAGGATCTCATTGAAGATGAAACGTCCCAGAGTGGACTCTACCGTACCGGTAATGGTCTCGCCCTCTGCATTTACCTTGTGCATACGCACATGGATGCGGGAATGTAAGGTCAGCGCCTGGTTCTCATATGCCAGGATTGCTTCGTTTACGCTCTTGAAATACTTACCTTCGCCGATCGCACCGGGTCTCTCCTGGGTCAGATAGTAGATACCAAGTACCATATCCTGAGAAGGAACGGCTACGGGTCCACCATCGGAAGGCTTCAGTAAGTTGTTGGGAGACAGCAGCAGGAAACGACACTCTGCCTGTGCCTCCTGGGACAGAGGAAGATGTACAGCCATCTGGTCTCCATCGAAGTCCGCGTTGAATGCGGTACATACCAGGGGATGCAGCTTGATTGCCTTACCTTCTACCAGGATCGGCTCAAATGCCTGAATGCCCAGTCTGTGCAGTGTCGGCGCACGGTTCAGCATAACAGGATGTTCCTTGATAACCTCTTCCAGCACATCCCATACCTGTGTATCCAGCTTTTCTACCAGCTTCTTCGCATTCTTGATGTTCTGGCTGATTCCCTTGGCTACCAGTTCTTTCATTACGAAAGGCTTGAACAGTTCGATTGCCATTTCCTTCGGCAGACCACACTGATAGATCTTCAGTTCCGGTCCAACGACGATAACAGAACGTCCGGAGTAGTCTACACGCTTACCTAACAGGTTCTGACGGAAACGACCGGTCTTACCCTTTAACATATCGGACAGAGACTTCAGTGCTCTGTTACCGGGGCCGGTAACAGGACGTCCGCGTCTGCCATTATCGATCAGAGCATCTACCGCTTCCTGCAGCATTCTCTTCTCGTTACGAACAATGATATCAGGAGCACCAAGCTCTAACAGTCTCTTCAGACGGTTATTACGGTTGATGATCCTTCTGTACAGATCATTCAGATCGGAGGTAGCAAAACGTCCGCCATCCAGCTGTACCATAGGACGCAGATCGGGAGGAATGACAGGAACCACATCCATGATCATCCACTCCGGCTTATTACCGGACTCACGGAAAGCTTCTACAACTTCCAGTCTCTTAATGATACGTGCACGCTTCTGACCGGAGGACTCCTTCAGACCGGTCTTCAGCTCTACTGCCTCTTTTTCCAGGTCAATGGCCTGCAGCAGCTCTTTGATAGCCTCTGCGCCCATGCCTACACGGAACTTGTTGCCCCAGGTCTCTCTTGCATCCTGATATTCCTTCTCGGACAGCACTGCCTTGTATTCAAGGTTCGTGGTTCCCGGATCCAGAACGATATAGGAAGCGAAGTACAGAACCTTCTCCAGGATTCTGGGAGACAGATCCAGGATCAGGCCCATACGGCTGGGGATACCTTTGAAATACCAGATATGGGATACCGGAGCTGCAAGCTCGATATGTCCCATACGCTCTCTACGTACGCTGGCTTTGGTAACTTCTACGCCACAACGATCGCAGACTACGCCCTTATATCTGATCTTTTTATATTTACCACAATGACATTCCCAGTCTTTGCTGGGTCCGAAGATTCTCTCACAGAACAGACCGTCTCTTTCGGGCTTCAGTGTTCTATAGTTGATCGTCTCGGGCTTTAATACCTCGCCATGGGACCACTCCCGGATTTTCTCCGGGGAAGCTAATCCAATCTTGATGGCATCAAATGTCATAGGCTGATAGGTTGTTTCATTTTTTGTTTCTGACATTAATGGCACTCCCTTCTATACAAAGCATTAAAATTCATCATCACTGCCGTCAAAGCTATCATCGGTGTAATCATCGTCAACGTAATCGTCGTCCTCAGAGTTCACCAGCTCACCATTGTCATCAAATTCCTGTGACTGATAGCCCATCTCGCCAAGGGAGCTCTTGTCGTAATCGTCATCGTACTTACGATCACCTTCCATCTCATAACGGTAATCGGTATCGCCGTAATCGACAGTCTCCATGATCTCAACCTCGGTCTGATCCTCACGCAGCACTCTGACATCCAGACCCAGTGCCTGCAGTTCCTTTAACAGAACCTTGAAGGACTCGGGGATACCGGGCTCAGGGATATTGTCTCCCTTGATGATTGCTTCGTAAGTCTTCACACGTCCGATCACATCATCGGACTTCACAGTCAGAATCTCCTGCAGGGTGTAGGATGCGCCATACGCCTCCAGAGCCCATACTTCCATCTCTCCGAAACGCTGGCCGCCGAACTGGGCTTTACCACCCAGAGGCTGCTGTGTTACCAGGGAGTACGGTCCGGTAGAACGCGCATGGATCTTATCATCTACCAGATGATGCAGTTTCAGGTAATGCATGTGTCCGATCGTTACAGGGCCATCAAAGTATTCACCGGTTCTACCGTCACGAAGACGTACCTTACCGTCTCTGGAAATGGGAACACCCTTCCATACTCCTCTGTGATCTCTGTTCTCAGACAGATACTGCATAACCTCAGGAAGAAGCTCTTCACCATGCTTGCTGGTAAAGGTCTCTCCTGCCCAGGGCTTACCGTCTGCGGTAGTTTCCTGTCCCTTTTCTTTCCACTCTGCACTTTCTGCATCGTCGAAAGGAAGGTTTACATAATCGTTGGCAAGATCCAACGTATCCATAATATCTTTCTCGTTCGCACCATCGAAGACAGGTGTTGCCACATTGAATCCCAGAGCCTTGGCAGCCAGGGAAAGGTGGATCTCCAGGACCTGTCCGATATTCATACGGGAAGGCACGCCCAGAGGGTTCAGCACGATGTCCAAAGGACGTCCGTTGGGCAGATAAGGCATATCTTCTACAGGAAGCACGCGGGAAACGACACCCTTGTTACCATGACGACCTGCCATCTTATCGCCTACGGAGATTTTTCTCTTCTGTGCGATATAAATGCGGACTGCCTGATTTACTCCGGGTGCCAGCTCATCGCTGTTCTCACGGGTAAATACCTTGGCATCCACTACAATACCATATTCGCCATGAGGTACCTTTAAGGAGGTATCTCTTACTTCTCTTGCCTTCTCACCGAAGATGGCACGCAGCAGTCTCTCTTCTGCGGTCAGTTCAGTCTCTCCCTTAGGAGTAACCTTACCTACCAGAATATCACCGGCACGAACCTCTGCGCCGATACGAATGATACCTCTGTCATCCAGATCCTTCAGTGCATCGTCACCGACACCGGGAACATCACGGGTGATCTCTTCCGGTCCCAGCTTGGTGTCACGGGCTTCTGCCTCATACTCCTCGATATGAACGGAAGTATAAACATCGTCACGTACCAGTCTCTCACTTAACAGAACCGCATCCTCGTAGTTGTAACCTTCCCAGGTCATGAAACCGATCAGAGGGTTCTTACCCAGTGCCAGCTCACCCTGAGAGGTGGACGGACCGTCTGCAATGACCTGACCTGCCGCTACATGGTCACCCTTGAATACGATAGGCTTCTGGTTGTAGCAGTTGGACTGGTTACTGCGGGAGAACTTGGTCAGATGGATCTCTGCCTTTTCTCCGTCATCATAAGCAATGCGAATGATCTTGGAAGATACATAGGTAATGGTTCCGGGCTTCTTGGCCACTACGCAGACACCGGAGTCAACCGCTGTCTTTACTTCCATACCGGTACCAACCACAGGAGCCTCAGTGCTTAACAGAGGCACAGCCTGACGCTGCATGTTGGATCCCATCAGCGCACGGTTCGCATCATCGTTCTGCAGGAAAGGAATCAGTGCAGTAGCCACAGAGAATACCATTCTCGGGGATACATCCATGTAATCAAACATTTCCTTAGGATATTCCTGTGTCTCATCCAGATAACGTCCGGAAACAGATTTTCTCACGAAATGGCCCTCTGCATCCAGTGCTTCGTTTGCCTGTGCCACATGGTAATTATCCTCTTCGTCCGCAGTCATGTAGACTACTTCATCGGTAACGCGGGGGTTCTTAGGATCGGACTTGTCGATCTTGCGATAAGGAGCCTCTACGAAACCATATTCATTAATTCTTGCATAGCTTGCAAGAGAGTTGATCAGACCGATGTTAGGACCTTCGGGTGTCTCGATAGGGCACATTCTTCCATAATGGGAGTAATGTACATCTCGAACCTCGAATCCGGCACGGTCTCTGGACAGACCGCCGGGGCCCAGTGCAGACAGACGTCTCTTGTGGGTCAGCTCACCCAGAGGGTTATTCTGATCCATGAACTGAGACAGCTGGGAAGATCCGAAGAACTCCTTCACTGCAGCGGTTACAGGCTTGATATTGATCAGAGACTGGGGAGAAATATCCTCAGCATCATGTGTTGTCATACGCTCACGTACCACTCTCTCCATTCTGGACAGACCGATACGATACTGGTTCTGCAGCAGCTCACCTACTGCGCGGATACGTCTGTTGCCCAGATGGTCGATATCATCATCGTTGCCCAGGCCATACTCCAGATGCATATTATAGTTGATGGAAGCCAGGATATCTTCCTTGGTAATATGCTTGGGTACCAGTTCATGTACGTTCTTCTTGATTGCTTCTGCCAGCTTCTCGGGATCATCGCCGAACTCTTCCAGGATCTGTGCCAGAACCGGATAGTATACCAGTTCATGGATACCGAAATCCTTGGGATCGCAATCTACATAGTGGGTCAGATCTACCATCAGATTAGACAGTACTTTTACAGTTCTCTCTTCGGTCTGGATATATACGAAGGGAACTGCGCTGTTCTGGATGGTATCTGCCAGCTCTGCGGTCACCTTGTCTCCTGCGGATGCGATCACTTCACCTGTGGAAGGATCCACTACATCTGCAGCCAGGATCTGATGACGGATACGATTCTTCAGAGCTAACTTCTTATTGAATTTATATCTGCCGACTTTGGCTAAATCATATCTTCTGGGGTCGAAGAACATAGCATTGATCAGGCTCTCAGCACTCTCAACGCTTAAAGGCTCACCGGGACGGATCTTTTTGTATAACTCTAACAGACCCTCCTGATAATTCTCAGCAGTGTCCTTGGTAAAGCTTGCCTCGATCTTGGGTTCGTCACCGAAGAGTTCACGGATCTCATCATTGGTACCGATACCCAGGGCTCTGATCAGTACGGTAATGGGAACCTTACGGGTTCTGTCCACACGTACATAGAAGACATCGTTAGAGTCGGTCTCATACTCCAGCCATGCACCACGGTTCGGGATCACGGTACAGGAGAAGAGCTTCTTACCGATCTTATCATGTCCGATTCCGTAGTAGATACCGGGAGAACGAACCAACTGGCTGACGATAACACGTTCTGCGCCATTGATTACGAAAGTACCGGTCTCAGTCATCAGCGGAAGATCACCCATGAAGATCTCATGCTCACTGATTTCTTCCTTCTCCTTGTTATAAAGGCGAACCTTAACCTTAAGAGGTGCTGCAAAGGTAGCATCTCTCTCTTTACACTCTTCGATAGAATACTTCACGTCGTCCCTGCAGAGTTCAAAATCCACAAATTCCAGACTCAAGGAACCGCTGTAGTCAGCGATCGGAGAGATGTCGTCAAAGACTTCCTTCAAGCCTTCGTCTAAAAACCACTGATAGGAGTCCTTCTGGACCTCGATCAGATTGGGCATCTCTAAAACCTCTTCTTGTCTTGAATAACTCATACGCATAACCTTGGTACCGGCAATCGGACGTATTCTGTTCTTTTCCATTGACATTTCACCCCGTTCTTTCAGATTTAAAGCCTATTTTGCGTCGGCAACAATGCAGTATATATAAACGCCAGTTTTTTGGCATGACAAATAAGCATGGTACCGCACAATAGTGCACTATCCATAATAGCACAATGTTAGAAATACGTCAAGGAAATATTTTGAATTATTTAAAAAGAATAGATATTTTTAAAAATTAATAAATGACAGATGCGAATAAGAAAAACCATGCACCGGCAGGTGCCGGCACATGGTCCGTCGTATACTGGTTAAAAATTACTTCAGAGTAACCTTTGCGCCAACTTCCTCAAGCTTCTTCTTGATGTCCTCAGCCTCTTCCTTAGAAGCGCCTTCCTTAACAACCTTAGGAGCTCCGTCAACTACGTCCTTAGCTTCCTTCAGGCCCAGACCGGTTACTTCACGAACAACCTTGATAACCTTAACCTTCTCAGCGCCAACCTCGGTCAGCTCTACGTCGAACTCAGTCTTCTCTTCTGCTGCTTCAGCAGGGCCAGCTGCTGCTACAACAACGCCAGCTGCTGCAGATACGCCGAACTCCTCCTCGCAAGCCTTTACGAGATCATTTAACTCTAATACAGATAACTCTTTGATAGCATCGATTAATTCCTGTGCTGTTAATTTAGCCATTTTAATTTCCTCCATTTGAAATATTTTGATTGATTGTCAATTAGCTGCAATTATTATTCAGCTGTGGGTGCTGCTTCGCAAGCTGCTGCGCCGCCTTTTTCAGCCAGCTGATTCATAACACGTGCAAAATTGGTGATAGGACTCTGTAAGCTGCCAAGCAGTTTGGAAATGAGTACGTCTCTGGAAGGGATGTTAGCGATTGCAGCCATACCCTTAGCATCATAAACAGTACCTTCTACCACACCGGCCTTGATCTCAAGCTTATCAGCAGTCTTAGCGAACTGAGCCAGTACTCTTGCAGGAGCGGTTGCATCCTCGGTAGAGTAAGCCATTGCGCTGGGTCCTTCCAGATACTCGGACAGACCTTCGAACTGTGTACCCTTGAACGCGAAGTTCATCATGGTGTTCTTGTAAACCTTGTAGCTAACTCCTGCCTCACGTAAGCTCTTACGTAACTGGGTATCCTGCTCAACAGTAAGTCCACGGTAGTCTACCAGAACTACAGACTGGGCATCTTTGATACCAGCAGAAATCTCTTCTACTACAGGCTGTTTTAATTCAACTTTTGCCATTTCTTTACCTCCTTATAGATTTTGTGCCGATAAGAAGAATATAAATAGAATCCTGCTCGCAGGATTCTACGCCTGCGGCGAATCGCTTTAGCGATATATTCCACTTCGCCGCAGTGCGATCCTCGCGGAGCGTTTTGCTTTATAGGATAAAATCCTATAAAGTAAAAAAACTCTCTGTGAAGACACAGAGAGATGATATCATCATACTTATCTCCTCGGCAGGACTTACGCTCGGTCTCCCTTGCACCTGCTGTCTTCGGCATGGTTTTACAACCTCAGATAGAATAGCATGGGAGACCGTGTTTGTCAAGGATTATTTAATAATTTTCTGCATGAATTTCAAAATAGCTCTGGGGATGATTACATACGGGGCAAACCTCCGGTGCCTTGGTGCCTACCACGATGTGCCCGCAGTTGCGGCACTCCCATACCTTCACTTCACTCTTCTCGAACACTTTTGCTGTCTCCACGTTCTTTAACAGTTCGCGGTATCTTTCCTCATGATGCTTTTCGATCTCTCCAACCATACGGAATTTCTGCGCCAGTTCAGGGAATCCCTCATTCTCTGCAGTTGCCGCAAAATCTTCATACATATCAGTCCACTCGAAATTCTCACCTTCGGATGCTGCAGCAAGATTTGCTTTGGTATCACCGATGCCGTTCAGTTCCTTGAACCACATTTTTGCATGTTCTTTCTCATTATCTGCAGTCTTTAAGAAAATAGCTGCGATCTGCTCATACCCTTCCTTCTTTGCTACAGATGAAAAATAAGTATATTTGTTACGTGCCTGGGACTCTCCGGCAAATGCCGCCTGGAGATTTTTCTCTGTCTGGGTTCCCTGATATTTGTTCATGGTGTTTTCTCCTTCTCTTTTCATCTACTATACCTTTTGGAGGTAACCTTTATTCTAAAACATACGGTTTCTCCGTTCTTCGAACGTTCGAATTCGTAACCAGCATACCTGCAGGCAGCCAGTTATTGTTTCCTAAGGATAAATGTATTCTATCACAAAAACCGCCTCACTGTAAACAGTGAAGCGGCTCTTTTGCATTCGTTATCTAATTAGATTAGAGATCAGATTAGAACTTTGCTACGCTAACCTTAACGCCAGGTCCCATAGTGCTGGTCAGAGTGATGCTTCTCAGATACTGACCCTTTAATGCGCTGGGCTTAGCCTTTACGATAGCGTCCATAAGTGCATTGAAGTTCTCCTGCAGAGCTTCCTCAGAGAAAGAAGCCTTACCAACGGGAACATGCACGATGTTGGTCTTATCAAGTCTGTATTCAATCTTACCGGCTTTGATATCGTTAACTGCCTTGGTTACATCCATGGTTACGGTACCAGCCTTAGGGTTAGGCATTAAGCCCTTAGGTCCGAGAACCTTACCCAGACGACCTACAACGCCCATCATATCAGGGGTTGCTACTACAACGTCGAAGTCCAGCCATCCTTCGTTCTGGATCTTCGGGATCAGCTCCTCGCCACCAACATAGTCAGCGCCTGCAGCCTCAGCCTCATTGATCTTATCGCCCTTTGCGAATACCAGAACTTTTACAGTCTTACCAGTTCCGTTAGGCAGTACAACTGCGCCACGGATCTGCTGCTCAGCGTGACGTCCGTCACAACCGGTTCTGATGTGAACTTCGATGGTCTCATCGAATTTAGCAGTTGCAGTTTTCTTAACCAGAGCGATAGCATCGTTGGGCTCATAGAATGTAGCACGATCTACCAGCTTGGCAGCTTCGGTATATTTCTTACCATGTTTCATTATTTTACCTCCTAGGTTCCAGCGGCAATATTTTTTTCATTGCCTCCCAAATATTTATAAGTTACTCCTCAACAACAATACCCATGCTGCGTGCAGTACCAGCGATCATGCTCATAGCTGCTTCCAGGCTTGCTGCATTCAGATCCGGCATCTTCATCTCAGCGATCTCCTGAAGCTTAGCCTTGGAAATGGTAGCTACCTTGGTCTTGTTGGGAACGCCGGAACCGGACTTGATGTTGCAGGCTTTCTTTAACAGTACTGCTGCAGGGGGAGTCTTTGTAACGAAACTAAAGCTTCTGTCTGCATATACAGTAATAACTACGGGGATGATAAGATCTCCCTTGTCTGCTGTTCTTGCGTTGAACTGCTTGGTAAATTCAACGATGTTAACCCCGTGCTGTCCAAGTGCAGGACCAACAGGGGGAGCCGGTGTTGCTTTTCCGGCAGGGATCTGTAACTTGATATATCCTTCTACTTTCTTTGCCATTGTGGCACCTCCTATAATGTGGTAATTCGGCGCAGGCTGCCTTGTTGCTCGCCTCCTGCTCCCACTGGAACGACTTCTCGTTCCTTTCATGCTGCCACTCTCTTCACCTTGCGGTTTCTGAGAGTTTTATATTTTATCTCCGGAATTGCCCGTGAGAAAAAATATCCTTGTAAGCTTATTAAAGCTTTCTGACCTCTGCAAAGCTGATTTCCACAGGGGTCTCTCTTCCAAACATTTCTACATTGATCGTAGCTGTCTGTTTGCCATAGTCCAGTTTCTGCACCACGCCGACGGTATCCTTCCATACTCCGGCCACAACAGCAATGCTGTCGCCTTCACCAAAGTCGATGGATACATTCTCGGTCTTAATGCCCAAAGGCTTCATCTCAGCTTCTGTAAGAGGTACAGGTTTACTTCCGGGACCTACGAAACCGGTCACACCACGGGTATTACGAACGACATACCAGGTATCATCGTTCATCTCCATGTTGAGAAGCACATAACCGGGGAACATTTTCTTGGAGACCGTCTTGCGGGCGCCGTCTTTCAGTTCTACGACATCCTGCATGGGAACTCTTACTTCAAGGATCTGTTCTGCCAGACTCTTGTTGTTCTCGATGGTCTTCTCAATATTGGCTTTGACCTTGTTCTCATATCCTGAATAGGTATGGACTACATACCATTTTGCCTCTGCCATACAATCACCCTCGCTCTATAATGATGTTAAGAAGTTTACGCCGTACTGGATAAAATAATCCAGAACCGCAATAATCACACCCACTACAACTGATATTGCAACAACCGCTACGGATTGCTTCAATGTTGATTGTCTGTCCGGCCATGAAATTTTCTTAAATTCAGCTTTTGCGCCTTTAAAGAAACTGGGGCGCTTCTGTTTTTCTGCGGAATCTCCCATTTCGACCTCCCATACTAGAACGGCTGATTATTTGGTTTCTTTGTGCAATGTATGTGTCTTACAGAATCTACAATACTTCTTGGTTTCCATTCTATCAGGATGAGTCTTCTTATCCTTGGTAGTATTGTAGTTACGCTGCTTGCACTCGGTACATGCTAAAGTAATTTTTGTACGCATTTTTCTACCTCCACGTGTTTTCTGATCTCTAAATTTAAGCATAAAAAAAAGACCTAAATCTCATCTCGCTTGGATACTATAACATAATCTGCGGTCTTCGTCAACTGTTTTCCCAAAAATCCCACTATTTTTCTTGTTTCTTCTTATTTATTATGCTATAATGATCGCATAAAAGTGGGGTATTGGATTTCCCCGTCCCAATTCATCCGCAGGGAAGAAAGGAGATGCCTATGAGTGCTATCATGAACACTGTCTATAATAACTACCTGACCACCTATGCATCAAGACAGATTACAAAATATGACACCCATAAAAAGAGTGAGCTTCGCAGTGTATACAACTCTATCGTAAAGCTGAACAAGGACACTCCCTGGTATCTTCCCACCACCAATAAAGACACACAGCATTATGCCGTGGATCTGAAGGAAAACGCCCGCGAACTGCACAACACCATCGCACAGATCGGCGGACTGGAGACGGATGGACTGTTCCGGAAAAAGAGTGCCTACTCCACAGACGATGATATCGTGGAGGCTTCATACATAGGCTCCGATACCACCACAGGAGCTTCTCCGGAATTTGATATCGAAGTAAAACAGCTGGCCACGCCGCAGGAGAATCTGGGTTATTTTCTTCCGGATCTGGCAACCACGCTTGCTCCTGCCACCTATTCTTTTGATATTGCGATCAACGATATGAACTATGAATTCCAGTTCAATATTGGCGAGGGTGATACGAACCGGCAGATCACGGAACGTCTGTCCCGTCTGATCAACAACGCGGATATCGGTATCACAGCAGATGTGACGGAATCCGATTCCCGTTACGCACTTCGTCTGACCTCGGATGCTACCGGTGTACCGAACGGCAAGGCCTATCATTTTCAGGTCAGCGATGATCATACCAGCAAGACCTCCGGTGTTGTGGATTACCTCGGACTGAATTATGTCAGTCGTCCTGCCGGCAACGCAAGATTTTTTCTCAATGGTGAAGAACGAACCGCTTCTTCCAACCACTTTACAATAGGAAAACTGTTCGATGTACAGTTAAAAGCCGTCAGTCCGGAGGATCAGCCCACACATGTCGGTCTGAAAACAGATACCGAATCCATCACAGACAATATCATCCAGCTGGTAGGCAGTTATAATGAATTTATTAAAACAGCTTCCTCCTACCTGGAGACACAGTCCAGAAGCAAACAGCTGATTCACGAATTCTCCTCCATAGCTTCCCACTACGGTACTTCTCTGGAAAACATGGGAATGCACCTGCAGGAGGATGGTATTCTATCTGTCAATGATGAAAAGCTGCGGCAGACCGCCGCGGAATCCGGGAATGACCTGTCCGGCTTCAATGTACTGAAAGAATTCAGCAGTTCGCTTTTACACAAGAGTGATCAGGTTGCTCTGAATCCTATGGATTATGTAGACAAAAAAATTGTGGCCTACAAAAATCCCGGTCACAATTTTGCCAGTCCTTACATTACCAGCGCTTACAGCGGTATGATGTTTAACAGCTACTGTTGATTCCCTTCCGGGGAATTAACAGTAGCTGTTATTTCATTTTCTGCTTCTGTTTTCTTATTTTGCCTTTTTGGATTTGGCCTTGTACTTATCAATCTGTACAAAATCATCCATCAGCTCCAGAATCTTGTCTCTACCTGTCTGGTTCAGCTTCACGTAGTTCTGCATAACACGGTTTTCCAGAAGCTGTGCTCCCAGAGAAGCATCTCTCTCCAGAGAAGAGAAATCCACCGGGTTCAGGCTCAGCTTGTCACACATCTTGATCACTGTTCCGTACGCCATTCCCTCAATCCCGCGCTCCAATGCAGTCACCAGTGTGCTGTAGGGAATGTTCATCTCCATGGCAAACTGTCTGACACTACGATACTGTCTCAAAATTTCTTTCTTTAAAATCTCCGCCTTAGTCATATTTATTCCTCCACGTGTCCTCCAAAATTGGTACAGCTATAATATACGATTTCCCGTTTTCCATTTCAAGTAAAAAACAGAAAATTAAGAATTTCGACGAATTTTTAACAATATTTTTATATTTCTTCCAATTGGTCCAGCCAGATCCTGGCACAGGCATCGGACGGCATCCGCAGATCACCTCTGGGTGACAATGCCACACTTCCCACTTTCGGTCCGTCCGGCAGGCAGGAACGCTTAAACTGCTGTGTGAAAAATCTCCGGTAAAAATTCTTCAGCCACTTGCGGATCGTCGGATCGTCATATTTTCCTTCAAAGGTCTCTCTTGCGATCCGGTAGACCTTGTCCGGTGCATAACCGCACCGCAGCATATAATACAGGAAAAAATCATGCAGTTCGTAAGGACCTACCAGATCTTCCGTCTTCTGTGCAATGTTCCCCTCCACCGGTGGAAGCAGTTCCGGGCTCACCGGCGTATCCAGCACGTCCTTTAGGACTGCGGTAAGCTCTGCATTATTACAGGTATCGGCATAATAGGCCACCAGATGTCTCACCAGTGTTTTGGGCACTCCGGCATTGACGCCATACATGGACATATGATCTCCGTTATAGGTAGCCCACCCTAAGGCCAGTTCCGACATATCTCCCGTGCCGATGACCAGAGCATTTTCCTTGTTGGCAATATCCATGAGCACCTGGGTACGCTCTCTGGCCTGGCCGTTCTCATAGGTGACATCATGGCACTCCATATCCTGACCGATATCCGTAAAATGTCTGGTGACCGATTCCCGGATATCCACCTCCCGCAATGTAGTTCCCAGCGTCTTCGCCAGCAGACAGGCATTCTCATAAGTCCGGTCTGTTGTTCCGAAACAGGGCATGGTCACTGCAATGATCCCCGACCTCGGAAGTCCCAACAGATCAAAAGTGCGCACTGTCACTAAAAGTGCCAGTGTGGAATCCAGTCCTCCTGAAATACCCAGGACCGCTGTCTTACATCCGATATGCTCATATCTCTTTTTCAGGCCGAAAGCCTGAATGGATAAAATATCTTCACATCTGCGGTTGCGTTCTACCATGTCCTCCGGTACAAACGGGTGTGCAGCGAACTTCCGGTCCAGTTTTGTCCCAGTCAGCTGCATGGAAAAAGGAACTGTAAGATAGGGCTTCATCGGTCTCTTTCCGAAGGTACCCATTCGCCTGCGCTCACTGCTTATTTTTAATACATCCAGATCTGTGTAAAGAATTCCCGTAGTAAAACGAGCGGACTGTACCAACAGTGTTCCGTTCTCTGCGATCAGATCATGTCCTCCGAATACCAGATCCTGCGTGGATTCCCCTTCTCCGGCAGAGGTATAGATATAACCGCACAGAAGTCTTGCACTGGAAGCTTTTATCAGAAGGGTACGATAATCATCCTTGGAAACCGTCTCATTGGAGGCCGACAGATTCGCAATGACTGTAGCTCCCATCAGTGCATGCGAGGTAGAAGGCGGCTCTGCCACCCACAGATCTTCGCAGAGCTCACATCCCAATATCAGCTCCGGAAGTTCCTCACACCGGAACAACAGGTTGGATCCGAAAGGAATCACCTGTTTTCCCAGACGATATTCCGTCACCGTTTCCTCTCCCGGTGTGAAATGCCTGCCTTCATAGAACTCCGCATACATAGGGATATTTTTCTTAGGAATCATTCCCAGTATCCTACCCCGGTACAATACCGCAGCCACATTGTACAGACGGCCGTCCTTGTCCACGGGAAGTCCCACCAGAAATAACGTTTCCAACTGTCCGGTCTCTTCTGCAATCGTAAGCAATGCTTCTTTTGCTTTTTCCAACAAAAGTTCTTGCAAAAAAAGATCGTTACAGGTGTATCCGGTAATACATAATTCCGGAAACACTACGATCTTTGCTCCATGCTCCGCCGCTTCTTTTGCCTGTTCACAGATTACCTGCGCATTATAGACCGGATCCGCCACCCGGATCCTGGGTGTGGCGGATGCTACCTTGACAAATCCCTGTTTCATAAGCTTCCTCGCTTTACTGTATACATTACTGGATCATCTGTTTCAATTCATCCACGGTAAAATTATAGTTTTTATTACAGAAGTGGCAGTTCACTTCGATGGTCTCTCCATCATCGATCATGGACTGCAATTCTTCTCTGCCAATGCTGATCAGTGCTTTTCTCACTCTGTCCTTGCTGCAATTGCAGGCAAATTCCACAGGAAGTGTATCGGTGATCTCCAGATCCATTCCGGAAAGCAGTACTTCCAGCATTCCCTCCGGAGTCTTGCCGGCATCCAGCATAGTAGTAACGGAAGAGAGATTCTTGATATTCTCCTCCAGTTTGCTGATCATTTCCTCTTCCGCAAAGGGCATCAGCTGTACAATGAAACCGCCTGCCTGTCTCACGGTATTGTCTCTGTTCATCAATACCCCAAGTCCTACCACGGAAGGTACCTGTTCGGATACCGCAAAATAATAGGTCAGATCCTCTGCAATCTCGCCGGTCTGCAGCTCTATCTGTCCCACATAGGGATCCTTCAGTCCCATATCGCGGATCACGCTTAAAACACCTGCACCTACGGCACCGCCCACATCCAGTTTTCCCTGGGCATTGGCTGACAGGATCACATCGGGCACATTGGCATAGCCCTTTACATGACCGTTCATATCTGCTGTAACTGTCAGTCCGCCAATCGGACCATCTCCTTTGATCTGCAGTGTGATCAGTTCATCATCGCCCTTTAACATGCTTCCCATCATGGCCCCTGCGCTGAGTAATCTCCCCAGTGCCGCCGTTACCACAGGACTGGTATTGTGAGATACTCTTGCAGTCTCCACCGTCTCTCTCGTCGTACATGCGAACGCACGGATCTGCGCATTTGCTGCAGTTGCACGTACCATATAATCTTTCATTTATTCCACGTACCTTTCTGTCTACAACTCTTTCTGCTGCTCTTTTGCTACGATATATACTCTTTCACTGGTCTCCGTTACCGCCTCACCGGTATCGGAATCCATGATCTCCAGAATCTTCAGTCCGGACTGTTCCACCAGTGTCCTCATCTGTCCTACGGTATAACCCCTCTGCAAATGGGTCTCGGTAAATCTGTGGAAGGTATCACCCTCTTCCTGGACGAAGATTGTCAGATCATACTCGTTGATCTCTTCTTCCGGATCATAATAATTTTCCCAGATAAAACTGCAATCCTCCCGGTTCTCCGCAATCGTCGTATTGCCGATGACTTCCCGGTATTTATAATCTGTATTAAAATCAAAGATAAAAATGCCACCGGGGTAGAGATAATTGTTCACCAGCCGGAATACCTGCAAAAGTTCCTCTTCTTCCAAAATATAATTGACGGAATCACAGACGCTGATCACCGTACCAACAGTAGAATACAGATCCAGTTCCCGCATATCCTGATGCAGATAGAGGATCTCCGAACCGCTCTCCACCTTTTTCTCCATGGCAATGCCCAGCATCTCTTCAGAATTGTCCACGCCGATGCAATCATACCCTTTTTGGTATAACAGTTCTGTCAAAGTGCCGGTGCCGCAGCCCAGATCCACCACCAGATTCCGCTCGGAATCCAGAATTCCTTCCGCGTCCCGCGTGGGTCTGGATACACCATAGGACGCAATCAGCTGATCCAGACGATTGCACCACATTTCATAGGGTGTATTATCCATCAGTTCGTCATATACTCTTGCAAAGTCTGTATAGATTTCTTCCGTATTCTCCATAATTGCAGCATCTCCAGTTTTTTTAGAAAATAGTCCCCAATGCGCCGAATACTCCCATGCTGAGCAATCCCATGATCACGCCTGCCAGAACCACACCGCACATTACTGCAATGACACTGGACTTGAAATCCATGTCTAACAAACTTGCTGCCAGTGTTCCGGTCCACGCACCGGTTCCGGGAAGGGGAATACCCACGAACAACAACAGCGCCACGAACAGGCCTCTGCCCGCTTTTTCCTGCAGCTTTTGTCCGCCTTTATGTCCTTTTTCCAGGCAGAAGGTAAAGAACTTGCCTATGACCGGCTTGTCCGCACCCCATTCCAGTACTTTTCTTGCAAAAAAGAAGATAATAGGTACCGGCAGCATATTTCCCAGAATACAGATAATATAGCTGGGAAGCAAAGGAAGATTCATTCCAACCGCAATAGGGACAGCACCTCTCAGCTCGATCAGAGGAACCATAGATACCAGGAAAATCATCAAATATTTTTTTAACATGTGTTTACTCCAATTCTTTTAATTTATTTATGCCCGCTTTTCCAGATAATTTTTCAAAAAAGCGATCAATCGGTCCATTTCCTCATCCGTGCCGACTGTAATACGCAGGGAGTTGGCAATTCTCGGTTTATTCCAGTGTCTGACATAGATGTCGGCCTCACGGAGAGCCCGGAACAGTTCTTCCGCGGGAACTTCCTTATGAGAAGCAAATATAAAGTTTGCTTTCGAATCCGGGAAAGTAAAGCCCAGCTCGTTCAGTTCCTTCTTGATCCGCTCTCTGGTGGCCACGATCTTTGCCGTGGTGGCCTTGAAATAAGCGTCATCTCTTACCGCTTCCACACCCATGACCTGTGAAGGCAGGTTCATGGTATAGGAGTTAAAGGAGAATTTTACATCATTCAGATAATGGATCAGCTTCTCATTACCAATGCAGAAGCCGATACGCATTCCCGCCATGGCTCTGGATTTGGAAAAAGTCTGTACTACCAGAAGATTCTCATATTTTTTAAGCAAGGGCAGTGCACTTGTGCCTCCAAAGTCCACATAAGCCTCATCCACGATCACTACCACATCCGGATTGGCCTGCAGGATCTCTTCGATCAGTTCCTGCGATTCCTCCACACCGGTAGGTGCATTGGGATTCGGGAAGATCACACCGCCGTTGGGCTGTTTGTAATCTTCAGGGTTCATGTGCCAGTTCTCATCCAGCGCACAGGTATGATAAGGAATCCGGTACAGATCCGCCCATACATCATAGAAGGAATAAGTCACATCCGGGAACAGGATCGGCTTTCCGCTGTTGAAAAATGTCAGAAATGCCATGGATAATACATCATCGGATCCCACACCTACAAATACCTGTTCCGGTTTCACACCATAATATGCTGCCAACTCGTCCACCAGGGGCTGCGCATTTGAATTCGGATATAAGCGCAGTGCCGCACTCTCCATATTTTCTGCTGCCTTCCGCACTCCCGGGGCAGGAGGATAAGGACACTCATTCGTATTCAGCTTGATCATGTTCGGGCGGTTCGGCTGCTCTCCTGCCACATAAGGAACCACCTTACGTACGTTTTCTTCCCACTTCATGTTAATAACCATGCCTTTCTCAAAACCTGCAAGCTTTCAGAGACTTTCGTCCCTTGTGCAGGCACAAATTTGCGTGTGAAAAATTTATTTTCAGTTATCTGTTTGTTCATTCTGTCGATGTTTTAATTCTTCCGCATAGCTCCTCGCCTGTGCAGGAAGTCCCAGATGTTCGTAACACCGGATCAGCCCCTGTAAAGGTTCTTCTTCCGAACTCCGCAGCGCCAGTACCGGCTGTGTTTCATAAGCTGCATTATAATACCAGACAGCCGCTTCCTCAAAGTCTCCCGTCTCTTCATAGAAATACCCCAGTTCACAGCAGATTTCCGAACAGCCGTCCCCCGCGATCACCTTGGAAGTATACTTGAAAAATGTCACAGCAGCTCCCCGCAGTCTGGCGGCTCTGGCCACCACACAACAGCCTTCCGTAATCTCATCCGCACTTCTGTCCGGGGACGAAACTTCTGCCCTGAAATAATCTTCCGCTTCCAGAAAGTCCCGTGCCTCTCCCGCCAGGAACAGTTCTCTGGCATACATTCCGTACAGTCTTCTGGAAAGTAGTCTTGCCTGCGCGATCTGTTTGCGGAAATTTGCCAGATCCCTGCCCGCATGATTCTGTTCCGGCATGTGAGTGATGACTATATCGCTGTCATAGACTACCGGTTCCAGCCGTACAGTTTCATGGATTGGTTCTTCCCACACGAAGCTTCGCAGTCTGCGGAATAATTTGGGACGATATTCTTCATCAAAATTATACACTGTGCCGTTCTGTAGCTGATTGCCGTATTTCATCTGGACGATCTCGATCTCCGGAAGCAGTGTCTCCTTTAACAGTCGAAACCTTCGCCGGTTTTCTTCCGAAAGCACCTCATCCGCATCTGCGGAATAAATGTATTCCTTCGTAGCTTTGGAAAATGCAAAATTTCTCGCCGCACTGAAGTCATCGTTCCATGTGAGATCATATATTTTATCGGTGTATCCGGCTGCAATCCGCTTTGTGGCATCCGTGGATCCTGTATCCACAATAATGATCTCATCCACCAGATCCCTGACACTGTCCAGACACCTTTTCAGAACCCGTTCTTCATTTTTTACAATCATACACAAAGATATTGTGATCATTCCGGATCTCCGTTCCCGCATTTTTTGCATGCGATGCTGTTCCTACAGCACTTTGGATAAGAATTCCTGTAATCTTGGGCTCTTAGGATTGGTGAAGAACTCCTGGGGAGTATTCTCCTCCACGATATTACCACCGTCCATGAAAAGCACCTTCGTACCCACTTCTCTGGCAAATCCCATCTCATGTGTCACGACCACCATGGTCATACCGCTCTCTGCCAGTTCTTTCATAACTTCAAGTACCTCTCCCACCATTTCGGGATCCAGTGCGGAAGTAGGCTCATCAAACAGCATTACTCTGGGATTCATTGCCAGAGATCTGACAATTGCAATTCTCTGCTTCTGACCGCCGCTTAAAGATGCCGGATAAGCATCTGCCTTTTCCTCCAGTCCAACTCTCTTTAACAGCTTCAGGGCATTCTCTTTTGCTTCTTCCTCACCCATCAGTTTCAATTTCACGGGGGCAAGGGTAATATTGTTCATGATCGTCAGATTGTTGAACAGGTTAAAATGCTGAAATACCATACCCATATGCTGACGAACTTTGTTGATGTCGATCCTGGGATCCGTGATGTTCTGTCCATCGAACCAGATCTCACCGCTGGTAGGTCTCTCTAAAAGATTCAGGCAGCGTAAAAATGTACTCTTACCGGAGCCGGAAGGTCCTACCACCACGATCTTCTCACCGGGGTGAATATGATAATTTACCCCTTTTAATACCTGATTATCTTCAAAGCTTTTATGCAGATCTTTAACGATTATCACTCTTACGCAGTCTCCTTTCCAGTTTTGCAAGCAGAATGGACAATACCTTGGTCAGTACAAAATAGATGAAGGCAATACCAAGCAGCGGTGTAAATACATCAAACAACTTGGAGGTCATCTGGTTGGCCACACGGGTAAGGTCACTCATTCCTACGTAACCTACAATAGAGGTCTCCTTGATCAGCACGATAAATTCATTGCCCAGAGGCGGCAGGATGCTCTTGAATGCCTGCGGAATGATAATGTATCGCATCGTCTGGAATTTGTTCAGTCCCAGTGATCTGCCCGCTTCCATTTGTCCCTTGTCCACAGCCAGGATGCCTGCTCTGACGATCTCCGCCACATAAGCACCGGAATTGATACCGAATGTCAGACTGGCGATCAGCACACTGTTCTTACAGGTAGCCAGAATGCCGGACCACATAATCAACAACTGTACCGTAGTAGGAGTTCCGCGGATAATATCAATATAAGCACTTGCAATCCGGGACGCTATGGTCTTCGATCCGTTCTTTCTCGTGGATAATTTCAAAAATGCCGCTATGGTTCCGATCAGGATACCAAGCAGTGCCGCAAAAAAAGAAACCTCTAAGGTTACTCCCAGTCCTTTCAGATAAAGCTTCCATCTGTCCGCTTCAATGAAGGCTGCATAAATATGTTGCCAGATATTTTGCATGTTATTTCCTATGCCTTTCTTGTGAATGTATAAGTGTACGATTAGCCAAACTGTATATGTTGCCTACCTTAATATAGCAAAAAGAAGAGAATGGCACAAGCCATTCTCTTCTTTTTCATGTATATTTTGTATAAAAATTATTCACCGATGTACTCAGCTACCAGTGCATCAAAAGTACCGTCAGCCTTCAGATCAGCCAGTGCCTGATTTACCTGCTCTACCAACTCGCTTCCCTTAGGCAGTGCGATAGCGTATTCCTCAGCTTCGAAGCCGAAATCAGCACCGTCGATGATCTTAACCTTACCCTCGAATTTGGTATTAAATACTTCTGCAGGGTTCTTATCAATGATAACAGCGTCTACTCTGCCGTTTACCAGATCATTTACAGCATCTACAGCTCTGTTGTAAGTCTGTGCGGTAGCACCTTCGATATCCTCTGCCAGGAACATACCGGTGGTACCCAGCTGACAGCCGATGGTCTTGTTCTTCAGATCATCTGCAGCTGCGATCTCGGAATCTGCCGGTACGATCACAAACTGTACAGCTTCATAATACGCATCGGAGAAATCTACCTGCTCCTTACGATCATCAGTAACGGTCATTCCTGCGATAGCACCGTCGATTCTGTTGCCAATGGAACTAACCAGAGAGTCAAACTCCATATTCTCTACCTGTACTTCCATACCCAGCTTCTCGCCTACAGCCTTGATCAGAGCTACATCGAATCCGTCGGGTTCTCCGTCATCTCCTACATACTCAAAGGGAGGGAACTCTGCGTTGGTACCGAATACCAGTACGCCGCCCTCGGTCTTATCAGCAGCCTCAGTAGTAGCTGCTGCTTCTGTGGTGGTTGCTGCAGCAGTCTCTGCCACACTGCTCTCGGAAGCCTGAGAGCTCTCGTTTGCTGCGGAATCAGAACCACAGCCAGTCAGCATTGCTGTACACATTACAGTTGCAAGTAACATTGCGATTGCTTTTTTCATAATATTATCCTCCTGTCTGTTTTCTACGGACGACAGTCGTCCTTAAACGTTGATTACTATAGCACCTTTTTGAAAATTGTGCAACTGTTTATGCATAAATATGCGTAGCTCCACTCTGCAAATACAACATTACCGGGATCTGCACCCAGAAGGTTACCACTATATATGGAATAAACGGTTTCGGTACACGAAGTTTTCCATCCGGTGTCACATTTCTTCTGCAAAACTGTACTGCAGCCAGCAATGTCAACGCCGATAACATATGGATCAGAAACCACAACAGATTCCCCTGCCAGGCGCAGCCTGCCAACGCACATACAGAAAATGCATGACAGTCAGCTCTTCCGTACATTTGGGCAAACAATATCTGCTGCAGGAGTACAAACAATGCCATTGCTGCCGCCTGCTGTATGCTAAACCTGTCAGTAATCCTGCACACTCCATCTTCCATATAAGCTTCCGACACCGGAAGCCCCAGCAGTATTCCTGTCCATGGCAGGCACCACCACCATACATAATTATACACATAACTGTGTACAGCATCCATGCAGGCCGCCGCTAACAAACCTCCCGCCAGCAGGGAGCACAGGATCTCCTGTGCCCCCAGGATCACCAGTCTGTTTTCTTCCGGAAGTCTTCCATCCATTCCCCCTATAACAAGAATCACAACTGCATTGATCCAGGCCAGTCCCCCGAGAAGCCACGCTTTTCCGGGTTCCATCCTCTCGATGTCTCCCGATAGTTCCACACGCAGCAGCCAGATTGCACTGCCATAGATAAGGCCTCCCAGAACCACCGACCACAGTATCCGGAACACGATTTCCAAGGCTCTCATACCTCCTTACCGTAACCGGGTACGCAGTTCATCCAACACATTTCCCGACACTCCGATCACGCTGATCGTTGGATGATCTTCCAGCCTCTTGTCACCTTTATAGGCCCGCACTGTGATTTCCTGTGTCTGGTTCTCCGGAGTATATAAAGGCACCATAAATTCCAGTTCTTCCGTCTTACGATACCCCTGACTTTCGGTATAATCATAGACTTTATTCAATGTCGGATCCAGTGCTGTCATACATTCCGGGAAGATGACTTCCACCCGGTCCGCATATCCCCATGTGGTAAAGGTAAGAATTCCGCTTTCGCCGCATTTGAAGACCGGCTCCTGCGGCTCCAAAATACGTTTCACACTGCTTTCCAGTGCAAATTCCGTCGTACCGTAACAGATACGGCTCTCATTCCCCACATGATCCGAAGCATATCCCAGTACCGTAAAATCCCCGCTGAACAGCGGTTCGTCCTCTGTGATTGTAATCACGATACAGCCATCTTCTCCGGAAAGGTAGGTCTTAGAAACAGCATTGTCCGTATTACTGATAACAATTGTAAAATGATCCACACCACTTAGAGCATCTGCGGCAGTAACACGTATGGTAACAGCTCCGTCTCTGCGATCGATCAGTGCCCGGTTCTCCAGTATTTCCATCCCCCGGATGACCGGAGCTTCTCCGTCAGCGATCAGAGCGATCCCGTTTTTCTGATCCTGCGTAGATACAGAATATATTTTATCTGTTCCGTGATCCGCTTCCGCTACCGGAATCACCCGAATCGTTTGTCCGTTCCGGTCTCCACTTATGACAAATTGCTGTACTCCGGTAAGTTCCTGATTCCGGTGTGACCGCAAAGTATAGGAATAGGAATGTTGCTGCAGCACATTGGTCCCCTCAGTCGCATAAGACAGTCCCTCCGCATCTGTCCGGATCACATCATCCGTTATCTCCGCAGACGGTGTGACAATGATATTTCTCGCCCTGCCACCGTCCTCCGTCACCGTTTCATATATTGTCCCATTCAGTTGATAGTCCGGTCTGGCTGTACCTTCCATATAAGATGCATTCGTTAACGTGAACGGTGTCTTTCCGTCCGCCCGGACATACCAGGTTTTGTCCGCTGCCGCCGGATATACATTGCCCTCTGCCTCGTTTATCTTAAGCTGTTTTGTATGAAGCTTCCACAGAATCTGTTTTCCATCCACACAAATATGTGTGGTCCCGCCTACATTTCCCGCCACATCCACAGCGGCAATATGCAGATACTGCACCCCATCCTTTACCACCAGTTCCATATGGGGGTCTTTACAATAACCGGCATCGTCCGTTACGACGGTATCCCTGTTTTGATCCACAAGATAATAATATCCCCTGATACCGCTAAGCAATGTGTTTTTTGTGATATTGGAGTCACATAGTTTGGAAGTACTGCCCGTCAGATAAGATTCCGCTCTATGATAATATACCGTCCCGTAATCCTCCGGCTCTGCCCACGAGATTCTTATTCTTTCACTGTCCAGTGCTTCTCTTACGACGTTCTCCGGAATTTTCCCGGGAGCCGCAAGATCAGTTGCCCTGACTCCCTTCAGCTGTAAAGTCTCCTGGTAACCTATTGCTTTTGACTGCAGACACAACAGCCCGTCTCCACTCCGTACTCCACTTTCACTTTCATATAGCAGTGCACATTCCGGATTTACATAACTGCTTCCGCCATATGCCGGCTTCGAGAATAGGACCTGGCCTTCCGTATAACCGCATACAAGAGTTCTCCCACCACTGAAACTAAGTGAGCTGATTCCCGCGGTAAACCAGACATTTCCTCTTAAATGAAAATTCAGATGCACGTAGATATGTGTCGTTCCTTCCGGTAATGAGATATGCAGGGACTGCCGGAAATCACTGGCTGCCGGGTCTCCGCCGCCATGTTTATCATAAAAAGGATAATCCCGAAATTTTCCCTGTGCAATTTTTGTTCCTTTTTGATCCAGGATTACAAATTCCGACGGCTGCTTCTCATCCGGCAGCCAGTCGGTATTCACAATATTTCCACCCAGAGATCCCCATCCATCGCAAAAATACGAAAGATTCAATGTCGTATTGCCATTGGTGGGAATCCCCCGATAACCGGAAACATTCCACATCTGTTCCTTAGGATAATTCCCGTTTCTGGCCCATCCGACCCGGACTATGGCACGGCTCCACTCATCATCGTCCGTACTTGTGGTATGTCCGTTATACTGATAAGAATTTGTGCCTGAGGAATCAAAGCAATTCGATCCCCACATAAAATATTCCCAATCTCCGAATGTTGGTGTATAAGAAGCATTTCTATAGCAGTCATTCGTATGGTGATGCACGATCTTCTCTCCGGCGGTTCCTCCATAATATCCGGCTCCGCCTCCGGCCATACCCGCTTCTCCTTCCTGCTGCCCGAGGACACTTTCCATGCTGCCACCCTTGCCGCCTGCACCGCCCGGTGATGCTCCACCGCCTCCTCCTGCGATCAGCAGGATTCCCTTCCGGTCGGATACCACGGATGTCATTCCTCCTCCGTTTCCATAATTTGAAGCTCTGCCGCCTTTGTTATACCCGTTTTGACCACCCACGGCATAGGTCAGCTGTTCCCCCCTCTGCAGCCAGAATGTTCCGGAGGCACTTCCCCCACATCCTCCCCGAAAGGAACCGTAGCCCTGTCCTTGCGCCCCCATCGCCTTTATGACGTAGAGTCCGGTATACGGCACGTTATATGTCCTCTTCTTTGCTTCATAAATACCGGTCAGTTCAACAGCCGCTCCGCTGTTGATATCCGTTGCACTATTAATCCGCATCCAGGCACCGTCTTCCAGTCTCTGATAAATAAGGTACGTTTTGTTGTTGTGATCCGTCTGCTCCCAGGACAGATCCACCGCTCCTTTTCCTTCGTTTTCCTTGTAGTTATCTTTCGCCAGCAGGGTAAGATCCACCCATTGCGCGTACAATGTCGTATTTTCGGACGGTATGATGCTGTCGCCCGCTCCTCCTGCCGGCCGTCGGAATTCCGAGTCATAATACCAGCCTCCAAAGGACCACCCGGGTCTGGTGGTCTCCGGTAATGTGACAGGTTCCGGCTGATAGACTGCCGTCAGCCTGTCCACATTACCGTCCGGAGCATCAAAGATATATTGCTTTCCATCCAGACTCCCCCGGAACGGATGCACCTTTTTCCATTCGACAAACCGATTTTTCCCTTGCACCGGAGTGATCTCCGATCCGCCATTGGCACGAAAACAGACTGTATACCCATCTGGTGCGCAGACCAGTTCTTCCTGCAACAGATATCTTTCAAGATATGGCTGCGTTACAGAAAATATCTCCCGGTCATCATACTTTCCTCCATTGGCATAAAGCACAAGGGTGCTTTCACTCCGCACCCATTGTGCATATAAATTGACTACACCATGATCGTTATCTGTCCAGGTTGTCCGGTCTCTCCAATCCGCCTGCCTGAGATTTTCGATTGCAGCTTTATCCGCATAAGCGGTTCCTGAACCATCTGGCTCTGTGTTCCAGCCCGCGAACAAATATCCGGTCCTGCTGTAATTGTTCTCTGTCAGGTGTGTCACCGGAGTGACCGTCTTGCCTTCGTAGACTATGGCATCGTTGTACATATGGATACTGTCATCCATATAACCGTTATAAGATGCACCTCCCGTATTGGCCTGATAACAGACCTTATACTGATTCCAGGAAATATTTTTACATTTATGTGCCGGCAGATCCACCCCCTGCTCCAGATTGTCGCAGAACGGGCAGAGATAATAGTAGCTCATCGGTTTTCTTTCGTTGCCCAGATCCAGGTACTGTATCGAGGCCGCCGCTTCTCTGCTCATATAGATATTGTACTCTTCAATGGCTTCTCCACAATCCGCACAATAGGCTTTCCAGCCAGAATAATAATACTGCATGCATTTTTGTCTGCCAAAAGATACCCCGTGCCAGTTTTTTCCGGTATATCCATTATGAATACACTGTCCCGGCCGGTGGACCACTTTCCAATATCTCACTGGGATTTCTCCATACCGTTTCTCTGTATAAATATGTTCTCCCACTACCGGATCTCTCAGCGAAGAAGGAATCTGCGTATACACAGTGGTGCTGTCATCCCGGGCATACCACACATAATTCCGGTCTCCTGCGCAGGTTGTAAATGCACGTCCATCCGGACTGAAAGAAACATAAGGACTGTTGTAAATGGTCTTTTTCGCTGCCGCTTCCGACTGTATCGAAAACAGGAGCGCAATTCCCAGCACGAGTAATCCTGCCAGATATCTCCCATACCGCATTCTCATTCCTCCTGCCTATCCGTATCCTCTGCCTTGACCACACGCAAGGAGCCCTGTGCCAGTGCAGCATAAAAGTCCGCCACCCTTTCTTTTTCCATATAGATATTTACTCTCTGTGCCGGAGTTGTCCCATCATCACCGCCGATTGCAGCTCCATTCCGGTCAAACACCTGTTGGACAAACACATTTTCCCACAACAGTTTCCCGTTTTGTTCCTCTTCCTCCTGTTCCACACAATAAATATGGATCCTGTCTCCGGCACGCAGGACACCTCCCACTACCTGGTACAGATCTTCGGCGCGGAATCCGGCTATAACAGGTTCCCGCATCTGCTCTGTGATCTCCGACAGTTCCCGCAGCATGCCTGTAGTCAGTACCATCCCCTGTTCCACTCCATATGCCGCTATTCTTCCACTTGCCGCCTCTGTGCTTTTCAGTGCAGTCTCCGGCACAATTCTTTTGTCGATTTCCATGACTGTAATATACTGCTCTGCATTTTCCGCGGAGATTTTTTCTCCCCTGGGAATTGCCGCCGTTACCACGCATACCTGTTCTTTTTCGTATTCCGTAAGCACTCTCTTTTCTGTCTGCAGCAAAAAAACAAATACTGCCATAGCCGCCACAAACGCTGCCAGGATACTTCCGTTCCAGATTCTATTCTTCCACGCCTGACTCATCTTCCGTTTTTTCATTCGTTTCCTCTCCCATATATTCACTGACCACATCTACCAGCTTACTTTTTTCAGCAGTTACTGTAATTCCCAGAAAACCTTCCACCGGATATGTGATCTCACTGTACACACCGGTATTCTCAATGGTCTGTCCCCCCGGAGTCCTCACTTCTCCCAGGGTTCCTTCCCATTCCAGGATCCTTCCGTCACCGTTTCGTTCCCACACCTGCACTTTTGTTCCCGTGACATTATAGATAATGTAATTTCGTATCTCTACCTTTCCGGAAATCAGCTTGTGACCTACTGCTTCATAATTTTCATTTAACCCCAGATTTTCACGGACAGCAGAACAATATCCCGCATACGCCTGTTCCTGATCTGTGATATGTACCTTATGTGTGCTGCCATACTCCCGGATATCAATGACTGCCGATGCCAGATTGGACAGTGCCAATGCATCTTCCAGATACCGTGCGGATGCCTTGTACATTGCCAGTTGCAGCTGCATATACAACAAAATTGCCAGAAACAGTATCAGAAACAATCCCAGCACCCAGGAAACCTGTCCGCTTTCTGCTTTTCCTGTCTCCTGCCGGTTCTCAGTTTTTGGCAGTCGATACTCTCTTTTCCCGTATTTCATAATGTCCGCCCAGCTTTCCGTGAATCTGCAGGATAATGCGTTCCCCATATCCTGCAGGTTCCAAAGTACTTCCCTCATAATCGATCTCTGTCAGTCCTGCCGTCTCCAGTTCTGCCGTGAGGTGTGCCTGCTCCGCCGGTTCCAGATATCCTACCGTTTCCATTTTCAGCAGATAGGCCCTCGCCAGCTGTCCTACATTCTCTTTTGCCTGGAGCAGCTGCACATTCTGCAGGTAGTTCAGCATCACTACCGTCAGTGCCAGCACACACATGCCCATCGTCAGCAGCTCTCCTATGTTCCCTGGCTGTTTCCCTCGTTCCGTCATCTTCTCTCCTATCCTATACCCCTGTCAGGATATCTGCCGCTTTGGTCTGCATCGCTGTTACAATGGTCTGTATAAACGTTGTCAGACTGTCCTTCATGACCACGCACAATAACAGTGCAATAATACACAGACCTACAGTGACCAGGATCCCGTCAATCCCCTGCTCCTGCCGTAAGGCATGTTCTTTTACTTTTCCCCAGATTCTCTGTAAATTCTTCATGTTTTGTCCCTTTCTTGTTTTGTTTTATTGGTATTTCAGAATTGCACCACTGCCCGGAACATATATCCCACACAGGCATATAAAATGATTCCCAGTACCGCCCCCAGCATTCCCAGCTGATAAAAAGTAATACTACGGTCCAGAGCACTTTTTTGCTGTTGAAGCACCGTAAGTTCCATATCCTTCAACTGCTCTCCCATGTCCTTCAACAGATCTACCGCCTGCCCCGACTCTCCTGCCTGGATCAGGGTAATGCACAATGCATCGATCTGACGGTTGTCAAATTTCTGTTGGAAGTCAGACAAAGCCGTAACCAGATCCGACTGTATGACCAGATCTCCGGACAGTTCCATCAATGCCTGCTGTAATCTCTGCGTCCGTACGCTCTGGCAGCATTCCGTCAAGGCATCCGTTACATAGACTCCGGCACAGGTCTGTACCTCCAGTGCCTGATAGATCAGCTGCAGATCCGGCATCATCTTACGATTGTCCTGTCGGTTCAGGTACAGCAATAACAGTTCCGGCACATAATACAGTCCCATTGCCGCAAGCAGTGCATATCCCCAGCCGATAGTTCCCAGTGCCAGTACTGCTCCAAGAAAAAGAAACAGGCGCATCAGCAGGTATTTTACCGGTGTAATTTTCTTCCCATAGTGAAATTTTGCACCGTTTTTCCTTAATTTCTTTTCTGTTCCGGTGACCCAGTTTTCATACCTTCGGCTCTCCCGCAGCATTCCGGTAAATTCCTCGCAGGCATGCAACACCGTTTTCGGCATTGTTCCCATACCCAGCCGGAACACAAAAATTCCTCCCAGCACCGCTCCCAACAGTTCGGGAATCCAGATAACTCTCCAGCTCATTCTCCACACCTCCCTGACTAGCGGCGAAAACCATACAGTTTCCGCAAAAACAGAAACAATATCAGTCCATAGACACCCACTGCAAGATGCCCCGGTAAAGTCCCGGATACTATTTTCCAGACCGACACATCGATCAGCCGGTCCACCGTCAGCAGGGCAAATACCGACATTCCCAGAAGCAATGCCATATTGATACCTGCCTCTCGAAGCATCCCTTTACGTTCCTCTTCCATACGCAGATACTCCCTTGCGGAACGTCTGCTGCTGTCTACCAGTGTGGTCAGATCTGCCATATAGCGGATACTGATTTCCAGATTTCTGGCCAGTTCCTTTATCTTGGGATGTTCTATTCGTTCTGCCATGGACAAAAGTGCCAGTGAACTATCTCCGGTCGTCTGTGCTTCATAGGCACATTCCTCCAGTGCTCCCTTTAACGGTTCCTCCACATAACGGCTCACCTGACCCAGAACCATGGTGATCTCTCCCGCTGTCAGGCTGTAATTTCCCAGGAAATTCAGACATTTCAGCAGATTTTCATTGGTCATCCGCAATTCTTCTGCCCGCAGCGTGCTCAGGAACAGATATTCCACTGCTCCGCTTATCATTATCCCCGATAAAGCTATCAGGAATTTTCCACTGCTCCCAAGCAATACTCCAAAGATCACCGTCATTCCCAGAAGATTTCCTGCGATCCATTTCTCCGGGGTGCACGCCGGAAATCTGCGCCGCATACCGCAATAACAGAGAAATTCTTCCACCCGGCAGATCCAGGTATTGTTACGCTGTAGCTCCTGCAGCTTGTGCCGGTTTTCCAACACCCGCAGTCTTGCCGACTGATCCATCCCTTTTTTCGTCCGGGACAGCAGGCTTTTTGCTGTCTCCACCCACCGTATCCTTCCAAACAGAAGCAGAAAACCCGTAAATATTAAACAAAAGATCCATACGTATATGATCATAAGTTTCTCCTCTCATGTAATGGTCAAAACAATCTCTCATACTCCAGATTCTCTTTCTCCGCATTCCACCCCAGACAGGCGAAGATCTCCTTCACCTGGTAATGTTCCATAAACACCAGGGTCTGAAAGCAGTCCATCATTTTCATTAATTCGTTGCGGGAATAACGACTGTCATACATTGCATAGTCCACGATCTTCTCCGGCGCCCTGTCCGCAGAGGGTGCATGTACCGTAGCCGCACAGATCTGTCCTGTATACGCTGCATTCAACAGATACAATGCTTCTCCTCCCTTCACCTCACCTATGATAAAAAAATCCACGTCCATCGTCAGTCCCGCTATGCTGATATGTTTTAAATCATAATTCACACTGCTTTCCGAGGTTCCCGGAAGCGAATGAAGGAACATCATATCCGGATGAAACAGTGTGGTCAGCTCATCCGCCTGCTGTGCCACCAGAATTGCCATATCATCCGGAAGCGTCTCCTTCAACGCATTTAACAGTGTGGTTTTACCGGAAGAATTTCCTCCGCAGATCAGGGTCGATCCCTGTCGGAACCTCTGCACCAGCAGTTCTGCCGTATTCCTGTCCAGCATCTCTTTCTCCACCAGTTCTGTCATCATGGGAAAACTCTTCGGCACCTTCCGGATACACAGATAAGGTTCGCTGTAGGTATTGACAATGGGCATGGATAAGGTAAAACGAAAGATAAAGTCCGGATGACTTTCTGTATCCGTAAACCGTTGGATCGCATTCAGGTTAGAAATATTCACCTGATTTCTGGTTGCCACATAATCAATAAACTGCCGGTACTCCTTCTCCGAAGCAAAGGCAATTCCGGCATCCATACGTTTTCCTTCTCTCTTGATCCGGATACAGTCATGACTCACCACCCGGATATCCGAAATGCTTTTGTCATCCATGAGCGGTGACAGTCTGGAATAACCGAAAATATATTGTTCAAATGATTTTAAAAGTCTTTTCCTTTTCGTTGCCGGGAAATGATAATATTGATCGATATGTTTTCCTGCCTCCTGCAGAAATTCCTCCTTGCCCAACACACCCTTTTTTACCTGGATCAAAAGCACCTGTTTCTGTGTGATAAAATCTTCTACCAGCCTCTGCAATTCTGCATCAGAGGCGGTTTCTTCCCTTTTGTTTTCTCTTTCCTCCATACATCCTCCTGTTGGTTTTTCTCAAAATAATCTATTTTGCACTAATTAATACATTATGTGATTCCTGGTCGAATATGACCTGATATTTAGAATTTTGACCTCGACTGACCTGTCGGGTAATATGCAGATTACTCCCTTCCGTGGCATCTGTCAACGCCTCCGGAACTATTTTCTCATTTTCGGAAGAATGGCCAAAGAAAAACCGCATTCTGTCAGGTTAATTTCAAAAAACCCGTCAGAATGCGGTCTGCGCATTTGTCTATTTTGTCTTTGTCTATTTTGCCATATCCGGCTCCCGTTCCTGCTGCCAAAGCAGTTTGTCGAACTCCTCCACCGGCATCGGCCGGTAGAATAAAAAGCCCTGTACATCGGTACAATTACAGCCTAACAGGAACTCCTTCTGTTCTTCCGTCTCCACACCTTCAATGACGATATGTGCTCCCAGCTGCTGCAGCATGGCAATGGTATTGCGGATAATGATCTGACTCTTATCTTTCTCCAGATCCCGGATGAATTCCCGATCGATCTTGATCTCATCCAATGTCTGATTCTTCAACATGTTCATGGTAGAATATCCGGTACCGAAATCATCCATGGACACCAGGAACCCTCGCTCCCGCAGGCTTTCCATGCGGCGATACATACCAACCTCGTCCTCCAGGAATGCGCTCTCTGTCAGTTCCAGCGGAACATACTCCGGCAGAACATCATATTCCTCCCTGAGACGGAGCAGTGTCTCTGTCAGTTTCTCATCATACGCATGCAATCGGGATACATTGATGGAAACGGGAATAAGTGTCCGGCCTTCCTTACGCAGCTTTCCAAGATAAGCAAACACTTTCTCCCAGATATATTCATCTACATTGATGATAAATCCGTTTTTCTCCAGTACGGGAATAAACTCTCCCGGTGGCACCAGCCCCTTTTCCGGATGCTTCCAGCGCACAAGCGCCTCACCTCCGATCACTCTTCCGGCCCTCATATCGACCTTGGGCTGCACATACAGCTGTAGTTCTCCGTTCTCCAGTGCGGACACGATATCATTTTCCACCTGGCGTTCTCGCATCTTCTGACTACGCATTTTTTCATCAAATACTGCATATGTCCGATATACTTTGCCTTTGATACTGTTCATAGCCATCGTGGCGCAATCTTTCAGATAGCTGATGGCAGGGGCTCTCTCCGGTGAGATTCCGATTCCAAAGGATGGTTGTACACGGTAAGCGAACGGAAAGTCAGTTATCTTTTTTCTGATCTCCCGCACAATAATTTCCAGTTCCTCTACTTCCTCATAGCTTGTACATAAACAAAAGATATCTGCTCTGATATGGCAGGCATAGCTATCCGGTCTGTTATTCTCATACCAGTCAAAGCAGGACGCAATAAATCTTAACAATCTGTCTCCTTCGTCTCTGCCGCAAAACTCATTCACAGCCTTAAACTGTACAATATCCATAATTATGACGCTGTATTTTTTATCCGGCTGCTGCTTGATCATTTCACCGCACAGATAGAAAAAAGAATTGATATTATGCAGATTTGTCAGCCCTGTTCTGTTTTTTTCTACATTTTCTTCCGCCATTTTTCTAAGAGAATACAGATATAATTCTTCTTTTCCGGCATCTGTTTTCTGCGGCGAAGATTCAATGATTTCCTCTTTTGCTTTCTGATACGTCATAGGCACCCTCCTCAAAACATAAACCAGTCCCGATGAATGCTTTTATTATACTTCATTTTGGTGATTTTTTCTACTATATGCCGATTTTTATTGTTTTTTTTAGGAAAAATGATATAATATGGGTGTCTGTAAAGTTATTTCAGAGAGGAGCGTACTTTATGTTTTTACTTTTAGCCGGCGGACTTTTGATCATCCTTTTGGCAGTAGTGATCGCCGTAGTATCCTCCGTGGTATCCGCAGTTGCGGCAGCTACCGACGATGCAGAAGACTGACATTCCGGACTTCGGACTGTCAGTTTTCTTCGCCCTAGCTTTTCTTTTTCTCATCTGCTTCCACAGTATCTTTCAATAACACTTCTACTTTCCGTGTTTTGAATCATAATTACAATTCTACCACCAGATCTGCATGGGCCAGCGTGGATTCCCGGTGAGCAATCACAATCGTTGTCCGCCCCGCCATCATTCTGTCCAATGCTTCATTTACCAATTTTTCAGAGTTATGATCCAATGCCGAGGTTGCCTCATCCAAAATAAGGATAGGTGCATCTTTCAAAACAGCTCTGGCAATGGCAATTCTCTGGCGTTGACCACCGGATAACAGGTTTCCGCGTTCCCCCACCCGAGTCTCATATCCATCTTTCAGCTCCATAATAAAATCATGTGCATTTGCAAGCTTTGCCGCATTGATAATGTCCTCCTGACTTGCGCCAGGCCTTCCATAGCGAATATTTTCTGCAACGCTTACGTCATAAAGATATGGTTCCTGAGGCACATAACCTATCAGTTGCCGTACCTCTGCTAAAGGATATTCTTCATAAGCCTTTCCTTTGATAAAGATTTTTCCTTCCTTTACAGGATACAGGCCCAATATAAGCTTGGCAATGGTACTCTTGCCCTTCCCCGATTCTGCCTTAAGAGCCACACATTTTCCCTTGGGAATATCCAAATTGAAATGCTGCAAAACATCCTGCCTGCCATCGTAGGAAAAGGTTACATCCCGGATACTGATTTCCGCATCTCCCTGGAAGGAAATCGCCGATACACTCTCATAGCGTTCAGGTTCTTCCTCCATATCCAGAAACTCAAACACTCTTTTAGCATTTGCAAGATAATTTGCCATAGACGGAATATAAAGTCCCACCTGTAACAAATTCCAGCTCATAGATCCGTATAACAAATAAACTGCTGCCAGCCTGTCCACCGTAGTGATTCCCTGACTGACCATAACAAGCCCCACCGCAATAAACACCAACGAGCCAAGAAGTTCAAAGATCTGATTCAGTCCATCCAGACTGGCAGACATAAAGTTCCTCTTGTTTTGCTCTTTGCGATACTTTTCATTTTCTTTGATATATTGTTCTACCATCACAGATTTCAGGGAAAATATTTTAATCTGCTCTATGCCTGACAAAATATTGGAAATTCGTTCCGCAATGGATACATTGATGGTGGACATTTCCCAACTGACTCTTTGCATGGGTTCGATAAACAAGCCGTTTATCACAAGCAGTATAGCACTGGCGCCAAAGAGGCAGAGCGTCACCTGCCAACTGAGCATCAGCATTGCTGTCAGATAAAAGCTCATCATCAAAAATGGCATCAATACCCGCCGAAATCGAGAACCATAGATACCCTGGGCCCGTTCACAGTCATTAATCACCTTTGACATGAACTCGCTGCTGCCCGTCTGTTCATAATAAGAATACGGTAATCGCATACATTTGGAATATAGGGCCTTTTGTAAATCAGCGCCACCCTTTTTTGCCTCCATAGTATATACATAAAAGGACAGTGCATAAATAAAAAGCATCAGACATCCTATCCCTGCACACAGCAGCACCTCCTTTAAAAGTCCTGCAAACATATTCCTCTGTGCATAGTTTTCTACACGAAAAATAATATTTTTGAACAAGAGTGCAGTTATCATATCAAAAACAGACAAAGCTGCACTCATGAATATAATAGCCAAAAGATATCTGATAAATCCTGTCTTCATCATTTTCAACATCCGCCAAAGGATGCGTAAATCATTATCACTGTCCGCATCCCTGGGTCCACACTGTCTGATAATCACATCACTATATGCCATTTGTCCGTACCTCCCTTCTCACAATTTCCCCATTTTCAAAGACATATATCTCGTCTGCATCCGCAATAGTGTTCCGTCTGTGTGCAATAGTTATTACCGTCCGATTATGTGAAATTTCTCTCAAAGCCACCTGAATCTCCTGCTCCGTCTCCACATCCACTGCGGAAGTTGGTTCATCCAAAAGCAAAATAGGTGCGTCCTTTAAAAAGGCTCTGGCAATAGAAACCCTCTGTTTCTGGCCTCCGGACAATCTTGCCCCTCGCTCTCCCACTTCTGTGTCATAACCCTGAGACAGTTTCATAATAAAATTATGAATATTCGCCTTTTCACAAGCCTCTATGATCTCTTCTCTGGCAGCACCAATCTTACCATACGCCACATTCTGGGCAATCGTTCCGGGGAACAAAAACACATTCTGGGACACCAGACTGATATGTTTGCGCAGTGCATTCATATCCCATTCTCTAAAATCGTGCCCATAAATACGGTATTGCCCGGCCTGTGGATAATAAAAACCAAACAAAATCTTCATAACGGTAGACTTACCTCCACCAGAATTACCGATAAATGCCACATTGCTGCCCCTTTTTATGGTCAGGCTAATATCCTTCAAAATCTGCTTTTCTTCTGAATACCCAAAATTCACATGCTCAAGTTCCAGGACGCTCTCACCTTCAGGCGCAAAAACGCCTTTTCCAGACACCTCCTCTTCCTGATCAAGAATCTCCTGTAATCTTTTTATAGAAATACTGTACTCTCGGATAGAAGCAATCCGACCCGGGATATTTCCCATAGGTTTTGAAATCTGATCCAGCAGCATTGAATAGGCTAAAATTGTGCCAACAGTCATCCTTCCATGACAGGCCTCATAAATGCAGAACAAATAACAGCAGAGTTTTGGTATCCATCGCACCAAATCCCTCACAACAAAATTCATTGCCAGCACCTTGGTTCGGCATGACTCATTCCGCACAATCTCATCTGCTATATCAAAAATACGTTTCTTCTGGAGTTCATATAAATGAAAGGTCCTGCCCACTGAAATCCCCTGAATTACATCATAAGCAGAATTTTCCAATTCATCATACAACTGCCTGCGCACTACGGCTATTTTCCCAACCATTTTGGTCAGTTTCCCTGCACTCCAAAACAGCAACGGATAGCAGATCATTGTCACCAACAACAGACGTACACTTTGTAATCCTATGTAACTGCACACAGTTATTATAGTAATTATCGCTACGAAAAGCTCCGGGATGCCCTCCGCAAATAATGCCTCCGTCTGGTACATATCCGACAAAAGTTTATTCATTAAAGTTCCCGTTCCTTCTGTATCGAAATACGGAATCCGAATCTCTACCAGCTTACTCACCAACATATTGCGTATATCTGTTTGCATGCAGATACTAAAGGTATTCTTGGAATAACTCTTGCCAAAAGCTAATGCCCCTCCCAATAGCATGAGAATAATAAATGGAATCATAAACTCCAGCAAGGCAGCCTTTTCTCCGGCAAATAAACTGTCCGTAGCGTCAGCAATTTTACTACTTCCAATCACAATTATCCGAATCAATAGATAAGAAAAAATTATATATAAGAAACAAAGATACCAATATTTTCGAATGGGATCCAAAAGCTTCGGATTTTTAGTGGTCATAAAAGGCTTCATTCGTACTTCTCCTTTAACGTAAATTATGCTGGAAACACCATCTCTTCTTTTCTCCCAAATGGTACATCAGTTTTTTGAAGAAAACCTCTGTATATACAGATAGAATGCTTGATTTTTCAGTTTTTTTGATATATTTTAGAAATAAAGCTGTTATTCCATTAAATACGCATAAGGAGAATTACCGTGCCGGCACCAATCCATCCAGACTACAATTTCAAGGTAAATCATAAGAAACGTGACAACCATTACTCTATGAATACCGCTGCATCCTATGAAAATATGTACGGCATTGGTTATATGATTTCCGGGGACCGTATCATCATTACTCCTCAAAAAACGGTAACTGTACATCCCGGCACAATTCAGTTCATTCACAAAAATCTCATACATCGTACTACTTATATTTCTGAGGGAATCTATGAAAATATTGATATAAAATTTCGGGAATCCGTGGCAGAATATATCATTTCCGTAATCGGGCAGGAGCGTTTTAATATGCTTTATGACCAAATCAGCATTACTCTCACTCCACAGGCCATCGAACAAATCGATCAGCTCGTTAAACTTATAGAACATGAATGGAATAATTATGACAATTACTCCAATACCATTATTCAGGGACTTGTTATACAATTTTTCGTAACAGCATTACGCGGACAAACGTTTTCTTCCCAAAATGATGTCATTCTGAAGGAAACTCATTTTTCCTTAATAAATGCAATCCATTACGTTCAGTGCCACTATGTAGAGGATCCTTCCCTGAGAGAAACGGCAGAGGCAGTACACCTGTCTGATTCCTATCTTTCCAGACTGTTTACATCCCGTTTGGATACCACCTACTCCCGTTTCCTCACGGGGATAAAAATTTCTCATGCCATGGCATTACTTGTTAATACAAATCTGCCCATTATGGAGATTGCCGGTCAATGCGGTTATGACAACAGCAATTATTTTTCTGATTCATTTAAAAAAATTGTTGGTGTTTCTCCGTTAAAGTACAGAAAGCAGATAAATAAATAAAAGAACAGACTTTTTCTGTCTGCTCCTTTAACTAATTTCTTTGTGGGTATCAAGCCTTACTTAGAGGTTTTAATCAATCCGTTTACCTTTTCGTTACATACTTCTGAAATCTGCTCTTTGGTTTCTCTGGTATTGTATTATATGCTCTGAAATCTTTTTCTTGGGCATTGCTATTTTTCAAAGTAAACACAATATGCAAAATTATTTTATATTTTAAAATCCATTCAAACGTCCTCTCAGTTCTTCCTGAATTCCATATGCATCTAATTTTTTCTTTCCACCTTCTGTCTTTATATATACCTCTCCTTTGGACGTAGAAAATAAAATGTCATTTGTCCAACTTTTTACTACTACTTCTACAACATACAACTCCTCAATAATCTTGCTCTCGTCAGCTATGTTTTGAAATATAACTTCAACACAATCTGAGCTTACATATGGTTTCATCTGTCCGACTCTTTCAGCTATCTTTCTACTTATAACATCCTGATCATCTTTAGATAATTTTACTCCCTTCACTATTCTTTTATCACTTATCCCCCACTTTATTGTTCCTATACCAACGACACGACTATTTAAAAAAGCATTAATGTATATCTCAGCAACATCAATTATAGCGTTTATTGGACTACTACCCTTTATTTCCTTATACTCTATATTTCTCTTTTCAGTTTCCTTCACTTCCTGATTTAACATATACTTTACAATTATTTTTCCTTCTTCGTTTTTTTCTTGCCCCCTCATTATTTGCTTCATATTATTTTTAAAAATTTTATTATAATCAAATTGAGGTCGAGTAGATATTATATCTTTGCAGGTTCTTATCAAGTATATTACATTTTCTTCTGTTTCTTCAGTTATAGTGGTAGTTAAAATAATTTGAACATCTTTTAATCTTTTCATAACTTCTATCAAATTATTTCTAATTTTTGAATCCACTTTAGCAAAAGGTGCATCTAATAATAAAATACTATTTGAAGGAATAAGATATAGCAAATTTAAAATTTGTATAACGCTTTGTTGACCTTGAGACATATATACCCCTTCATATGCCAAAGAAAAATACCTTTCCATATCAACATTTTTTAATAATTTCATCGCATTCTTTATCATTTTAGTATTCAATTGACAATCATAATCCAGAAATTCTCCACTAAAAATAAACACCTTGTTTTCTTGGCTTAACAGTGATAAGGAACTAATTTACTTATCAACTGTTAGCTGACGGTTTCCGGGGTGCATACGGACAAATCCCGTCTGATTTCTAACAGGAAGTCAGACGGGATTTTCGCTTTATATTACGAATTATGGAGGACATACCATGAAAACCTTAATATCTTGTGCCTACAATATGGATAATTGCTGTGTGGAAGTGAAATTCAGCGACGGCAGTATGATTGCGATTGACACTATCGTCGTTGAGAACGAGATTGCTGACAATATGTATCAGCGGTCAGAGCTGGATTATTTGATCTACAACGCTCCTTTAGAGTATGCAGACCTTATCTTGAACGGCGATCCCGAAACCTATTTGAAAACTGTAACAGAATACAAGCCTTTGGATAGCTGACAACACGCTGCCCGCAGGAGAAAATCCTGCGGGCGTTTTTCTGTTTATATTATTTCCCTCCGTTGGATCTCAATTTAGGAAAGAAGATGACAATCTTGAAGCTCTTTCCCCACTGGGAAGCTGCTTCCAGATGAAGATTTAGATCGTCGGCCATCTTCTTAACCAGGTAAAGTCCCATACCGGTAGCCTTCTTTCTGCTGTCAGTAGAATCCCCGGTAAAGCCCTTTTGAAAAATGTACGGCAGATTATATTTTTTTACGCCAATGCCGTTATCTTCAACAGAAAGGATATCTGCAGTCTCCGAATGTATCACGGAAATTGTAAGCATGGGACTATCGCTGCTATATTTGATGGCATTGCTAACGATTTGTCCCAACATAAACTGAAGTCCTCTACGGTCTGTATAGACTGTTTCAGATTGCAGTTTGTTGAGAATGACAAAATGCTTCTCTTCAAGAAGTGGGGCATAGTCCTCCAGAACTTCACCCAAGCAGTCATTCAAATTGACATCCTCAAATCGGTAATCCTTTGTACTGCTCTTCAACCGGGCATAGTACAGCATCTGCGTGACATCCTCCTGAAGCTGACTGCGGACATAATCCAGCTTTGCTTGCAGGGAAGGAGAGATTTCATCGTTCCGGTTATCCAAGAGCATGGTCAGCAACGATAGGGGCGTTTTCGCTTCATGTGCCCAGCCCTCCACGTATTCTTCATAGTCCCGTAGGGCATCCGCCATATTGTTACTCTCGTTTTTGTATTCCCGTAAAACCGAAGCCAAAAATCGGACAGATTCTCCTTCTTTCTGACTAATGGCACTGAGCAGCCGTTCTTCATTGCAGATGGTAGGATCACTGAGGAAATCTCGGAACAGTTCCATGTGGGTGTTCTCCCTCTTGTTTAGTACAAACAGAATCGCTGAAAACAAAAGGATGCTCGTCAGAACTACTAACCCGATCAAGGTTTGAAATACCTGAATGTCAGAAATCCAAAGAATGACAGCGCAAAAGCAATCCACGCCCAGCAGCAACAGAAGCCAGGGGTAGTACCGTTCTATCATGTGCCAAAGCTGCTTCATAGAGACACCTCCGCTTCCAAACGGTAGCCCATTCCTCGAACTGCAACGATTCGCTGCTTCATTTCAAGGGCGGACATCGTTTTTTTCAGCCGGGTTAGGTTAACCTGCAAGGCATTTTCATCTATGTATTCCGTGGTTCCCCATAGTGCCATGCAAAGCTGCTCCGTCGTGACCAGAGCATCGCCGCCGGACAAAAGAGCGACCAACAGTTTTCCCTGATTTTTTGGAAGCACCACAGAGGTATTATGAATATAAAGCGTGTAGGTCTGCTGGTCTAACAGGAAATCTGGTCCCTCTATGAGATTGGTACGGCCTTCATACCTTTTGAGAATATTGGATACCCTGGCAAGAAGTCGATCTTTTCTGCACGGCTTCGTCAAATATTCATCGGCACCCAACTGGAACGCTTGCAGTTCATCCTTTACCTGATCTCTGGAAGTCAGCACCAGGACGGGGATAGCAGTTTTATTCTTTAGCTCCTGGCAGATTTGAAAGCCACTGATCTCCGGCAAGTTCAGGTCTAAGATCACAAGGTCAGGGCGGAGGGCTGCCAAGAGCCGAGCGGCATCTTCAAACTCGGTAATTGCCTCCACAAGATAGCCGTCCTTTTGGAGCATATCGCAGAGTTCTTCCCGCATATAGACTTCATCTTCCACAACAGCAATTCTTTTCATGACAGCACCTCCTTCCAAATTATTCTTCTCTCTGCGGCTGCATCAGTGTCAGCAAATACCGATCACTGGAGCGCTTGACCACTCTCATATAAATATATTCTATCACGCAAAGTAGTAAAATCATAGCAGCAGATACAAGCAGCATTTCAGACACTGTCCCACGGGTTCGGGACGAGAGTATCCCTGTAAATAACGCCCTGACTCCAAACAGACTGCTGACAGCCGCAACCAATACAGGAAGTCCCATAAACCAGGTAATTTGCTTTCCAGCAGACTGGCAAAGGGTTTCGTAAGTAGCTCCCAGGCGGATCAGGGTCTGGTATCTGCGCCCGGTTTTCTGCTGACTCATCAGGAACTGAACACCCACGATGGTGTTGGCAACTACCAGGAAAACAATCGCAAGATAGAGGGTAATATAACTGGATGCTATGGTGTAGAAAAGCTGACGACCTATATTCTGAAGATAGCTTTCATATTCAATGCCAGTTTCGTCCAGCTTCTCGTTCAAATCCAAATATGCAGTCATAAGGCTATTTCCATCCAGAGCCTGCTCACTGAGCACCGCATTGACATAGGTATCATACATTCCCTGGCTATAATATAGGAATGCTTCATCCGGAAGAATCAATGCAAAGGACAAGGTTATAGAACGGTCCGTGACCAAATTCACAGACTGAACCTCTCCTGTAAGATGAATCGGACTACCATCCAGTTCCACCTTGGGCTGTCCGGCCAATACTTGGTTCAGCATTGCGGTACGACTTACCGTAGTAAACTCTGTATCAATATAGACAGCGGCCTCCTTTTCGCCTAATTGGAGAGCCGGTTTGCCGGACAATTCCAACAAACGATTATAGTCCGATAAACAAATCAAATATGGGTATGTGGCATAACCAAGATTGTTCAGAAGGACATCCCGGTCTTCCGACTGGGGCAGGCTCCGAAGAGAGTCCATAACAGCGTCCATGCTGTAGGCATTATCATAATCTTCTGTGGTGCGAATACGCCCAACCCTCATTTCAAAAAGCTCTGAAAATTGATTTTCCAAACCGTTTTCTTTCAGGGCTGCCTTTATATTCGGAAGAACCTGCGATGAATCTTCTGCAGTATGATCTTCAAAAGTATAGTCGATTACATGGCCAGAAGACAGGCTATTCGTTCCTGCAATTCCTACGCCCGCACCAAAACAACACAGCGCCGCCAGAATCAGCAGGGAGCTGATGGCCATGGAGGTTGACTGATGAATAACATTCTCCTGAATCTGCCGGAAGGTAAATACATGAAGCTGCTTATTTCCTTTTCCTTTCTTAACAATCAAAGCAATCAGCGCACGCATCCCATAGAAAAGCAGCATCGTACCAACTATGCCCAACAGCAAAGTCAGTCCCATCATACTTACCTTTGTCCATGCAATTCCCTGAATCGCCATGTAGTAAGCCACTGCCAACATCACACTTCCGCATATAGCAGCCAGTCCATAGATAACAGATGGCATTTGCTTTTTGGGGCGGTTCGTTGGCTGGGATAGCAAAGTACCGATCTCCTGGCGGCTGATTCGTCCACTCAAAATCAGAAGTGCCGTCAGCTTAATTGCCAGAAATCCTGCCAGCGTCCATTCAATCGCAGACCAGGATAAAGAAAACTGATGACCGATGATCCCCATGCCTACCAGCTTGGCGGTGACAAGACTGACAATTTCTGAAAGCACCACAGCCACAGGTAAGCCTATGAGCATGGCAAGAATACTGGTCAGGAAATCTTCCGCCAGAAGCATACCAAACAGTTTACTTCTACGCATCCCCAACATTAGATAAACACCAAACTCATGCCGTCTGCGCTCGAACTGATACTTGCAGGCAAAATAGATCAAAAAGAACAGAATACCGAGGGTCATCCCATAAAACGCAGGAATCAGAAGCAGGAGTTTGTCAACTGCGTCACTCTCCATTTTCTGCAAAAAGAGCATCACATCTTGAGTGGAGATGGAAAGAATCATGTAAAAGGCAACAATAGAAATCACCAGGGAGCTGAAAAACAGACCGTTTTCCTTTCGGCTGCGGCGACTGTTTCGAAAAATCAGATTAGAGAACATTTGCGCTACCCCCTCCCAGTTGAGCCATCACCTTCAGGATGCGCCCGTAGAACTCCTGCTGGCTTTCGTCTCCACGCCGAAGCTCATGAAAGATCACGCCGTCCTGGATGAACAGAATGCGCTTGCAAAAGCTGGCGGCATTGGAATCATGGGTTACCATCAGGATCGTAGCTTGTTCGTCACGATTCAGGCCGGACAGCTTCTCCATAAGACTTCTTGCGTTCTTAGAATCCAGCGCACCCGTCGGTTCATCGGCAAGGATCATTTGGGGATGTAAGATCAGAGCCCTTGCTGCCGCAACACGCTGACGCTGGCCGCCGGACATCTTGGACGGAAACTTATCCAGAACATCAGTGATTTCCAGATAGTCAGCCAACTGCTTCAGCCGCTGGCTGCTTTCTGCTTCGGATACCCCATGCAAGGAAGTCGGGAGCAGGATGTTTTCCCTGCCAGTCAGGTTGTCCAGCAATTCAAAGTTCTGGAATAGATAACCAACTTTTTTGCCACGGTACTCTGCAAGAGCCTTTCCCTTGAGGGATTGCAGAGTATCGCCTTCCACCTGAATGCTTCCACCTGTGGGTTGAATCACAGTCGCAATACAATTGAGCAGTGTGGATTTACCGGAACCGCTGCTTCCCATAATGCCGAGAAACTCTCCCGGCATCACCTGGAAGGTGATCCCATTCAGTGCCTTTGTTTGACTTGGCACATTGCCATAGATTTTTGTTAAATTTTCAATATTCAAAATGGGTTTCATGTGAATACCTCCTATCATTTGTAATAAAATGATAGCATGGGAACACAGCAAATACCACTTACAGTGGTTGTAAGGATTCAAGATATAAGTGGCGGCTCAAGGGGGACGAGCATATATTTTGTAAGAGCATCAGGCGACAATGATAAAATATACCGGATCGCCTCCTTGGCAAACCAGTTCGTTTTAATTGTATCCCAATCAGCAAGTCGGATAATCTCTGCTGTGCCGTTCTCAAAATCAACTGAAATTTCGCCCCATTCGCCGTCGCAGTCTGCTTGATATTCGTAGATTGCGGCGGCGATTTTCTTTTTGCGCTTGGTTTTGGTTTTCTGTTTCAGCCGGACAGCATGGAGCGCACCTTCGGCAACCAGCAGTTCTGTCAGTTTGTCCACCGCTTTCCGGTAGGCTCGCTCTGCACCGCTGGCTGTGCTGCCCTCAAACATAATCGCCAATTCTTCAAAAGTGGGGCGGTTCTTCCATGAGCCAACTCGCCCGCAGGTCATACAGATTGCTAACCGTTTTTCGAGCAAGGTCTGCTCCCGGTAATTCAGTTTCTCAAATGCCCGTTGCACCTTTTCTGCCTGTATGCCGTTCCAGAGGATGTCGGTATAGTTCCAACTATCGTCAAGGGCGACATCTTCGCCAGTTTCCTCGCCGTCCTCGTCTGTCACATAGAATGGCTGCTGATTGCGGATACCTCGGACAACTTTCAGATATTCTTCGGCAAGAGCAAGATCACAGTTGTATTTCTTGGAAAACTCGTTGACCGCATCCTTGGTATTGTGGTACAGCCAAGCCATTGACCGCACCATTTTGTAATTAGTCAGAGAGGATACCGACCATTTTTCTTCGCCCATGCGGAAACGGAGCATAGCATCCCGGATGAACGGAAAAATGTATGTAGCATACTCCGCACCCTTGGCAGGATCATAGTCCATCAGCTTTTGGAGCATTTGCTCCCGGCAGGACAGTTTTATATCCAGAAAACGGTCTGTATCGTACAAATCGCCGCCATCCACACCAAGAAAGCTCTTGATGCGCTTATTAAGCTGCGGCTCGTAGTGATGTAGAAAGAACGAAAAATGTAGCAAATTCTTTTCATGCAAAGCAGACAGGATATATTCGTTCAGATTGCCCACTGATGGCGGCTCCGGTTCCAGTTGGAAGATGCGCTCTGCCACATAGGGAATGATGCCGTCACCGTGCGGATTGACAGCGTGTTTTGGTATGTATCCGGTCATATTCCATGTAAAATCATTCAGCATAGCGCACCTTCCTTCTAAGTAATCAGCGGGAATAATTAACCATAATTCCAGGTTTGTCTTGCAGCATTTATATTATCCAGAAGAACAGATGCAGGATTTGCCTCGTAATAGTACGTGCTTATATCCAAAACGCCTTCTTCCATTTCACCCCACTCTGCTGTTCGGGAAACAAAGATTCTATTATATACACACCAATCGCATGTGGTGGTGAAAGCAGCAATATCTGCAAAGTCTTTTGGAAATACAATTCTTCTTCCATTTGATGTTGGCTTAAGATAGTTCTCCATTATTTCTTTGAAATTCTTCAGATCATAATCCGTAGCGTTTTCCAAAGCTTTACAGACAATCAATTCTTCGTGCGTGAATTCTGTAAGTGTTTCTAAATGGTTTGCAAGAATTAGACCATAAATAACGCAAACCTTTGGGCATTCTGCATTTACGGTTTGTTTGAACAGATTGGCTACGATAATAGCCTTTTCCGGGCTGGAGTTTACATAGTTGTAAAGCTCATTCAATCTTCTTTCGAGATTAAAGCCAGATGCAAGACCGTTCAGTAGATGGCCGAGTTTGAAGGTATTGTATTCAGATAGAAGATCATTTCCTATTCCGCCTACAATTCCCGCAACTGGGTTTACTACGCCCAACACACCTATAGAGCCAGAACGGATTATTTTGGTCATAGGATTGTCCATAACCCGGCTAAGCGCATTCCCAATATCAGTTAAATCATATTTCTGTGCCATTACATATTCCTCATTTCGTCCGTAATTTTGCTTCTTTCTTCAAAGCCGCCTGCTCCATCTCTTTTTCATAATCACCCTTGGCATAGGCAACATTGCTGAGTGCCCGGAGCATCTTATCTTTTGCCAGTTTTTTCATAACCTCTGCAAGATCAGCGTCCAGAGTACCACGCTTCACATAGCGGTTTATGGTGTTCAGCCGCTTCTCATAAATCTGTTTCAGCGGATGATCGTCCGCAAGCTCCCGCTGTTCTCTGCCTTTCAGATTGCCGATCTGCCGGCAAGTGCGGTGCAGCTTATCTCCCGGTGCATAACCGCCGCAGTATTTGGTGTGCCTTGCGTTGGTGGTCAGAAACCATTTGCCGCAGATCCGGCATTTTTTCGGTGCATGACCAACACACAAGCCCTCAAAGAGATCAGAACGGAACATTCCCACAAAGGATACATAGTGCATCCGTTTGACGAGCTTCGCCACATCCTCGCCGGGACGGACAGTTGTCACATACTGAATAGAGTTGTTCGCAACAGACATCCAGGCATTGCCCTCCGTGATAGAAAACTCCGGCGGGAAATAGCTGCCGAACATTTTTGCAAAGCCCTCTGCGGTACGGTCTGCTTCGTTGCTGTCTGATTTTTCCGCAAAATCAAGCACTGCGGTTTGGTATTCCCTAAGAGAATATGCCAAATGTCCGAATACAGCGGTATAACGTTGGAGCATCACCGCATCAGCATATTTCGGAACTTCTTCAAACGGTAAAGAATTGGTTGCAGCTTTTGTAGCGAACTCCACATATTTTTGTGCGCTGTCCGCAGTAAAAACCTTTTCTATCCGTTCCCGGTGCTTTGGTATATCCATATAGGAAAACGGCGGCGTTTTGCTGAGAATCTCTAACATTGTCAATGCAGCTTCCCTTGCCATAGGAAAGAGTGCAGAAGCGTCCTGTCCGGCGTTCAGCATTCCAAGCATTAGATTAATTTTCTGGCATTGTTCATTCATTTTGGCAAGAGTATCCGCCGAAACATTCAGCGCATCACAGGCAAGAGTGCCGATAGGAAGTGCTTTGTCCTCATATATGATTGTATCCTGCCAAAAATCCAATGTCATCAATTCTTGATTCATGCTTGCTCTCCTGTCCTGTTTTTTCATTTCTTTCATTATATCATGCAAATGTGAAGAAATCTACATCCTCCGAAAAGCTGTCCTGTTTTTTGAAATGGGGTTGTCCACCGATTAGCCTGTTTTTTGAAAAATCCGGCATAACAATAGTAGACGGAGCGAAGCACCTGCCAATCACGGCGGGTGTTTCGTGCTTTCTGAATACTATGAACGGAGGTTTTCTATGACAATCTATGAAACCATCAAGGTGGCAATCAGCGTAAAGCAAGCCGCCGAACACTACGGGCTGAAAGTCAACCGAAACGGCATGGCTTGCTGCCCGTTCCACAATGACAGGCATCCGAGCATGAAGCTGAATGAGGATTATTTCTTCTGCTTTGGCTGCGGAGTCAAGGGGGATGTGATCGACTTCGTGGCAAGGTCGTTCGATCTGAGCAGCTATGAAGCAGCACAAAGGCTGGCTTCGGATTTTGGGCTTGACCCGAAACCGCCCACTTCCGCAGCTATGCTCAAGCCCAAACGTCCCTATATCCGTCAGTTTCGGGAGGACGAAATGCTGTGCTTCCGGGTGCTGATGGATTATCTGCATCTGCTGGAAGATTGGAAAGTGCGATATGCACCGAAAACACCGGACGATGATCTGGATGACCGTTTTGTGGAAGCCTGCCAGATGATTGATTATATCGAATATCTGGCAGATATTTTGACAGTCGGTGATTTAGAAGAACGGGTTGCCGTGGTGGACGAGCTAATGAAGGAGAGCAAGATTGCTTTCCTTCGGAACTATGTGGCACGGAAACGAAAGGAGGGGTTGTCCCATGGGGAAGAAAGGTAAAATGCCGGATATGAATCTGCCGATCTGGTTTGACGGGCAGAACATCAATGAAGCTCTGTTCTGTGAAGAATTTCTGCGTGAGCGCAGAATCATCTTCGCAAACGGAGCTTTTTTTACGCCCGATGGTCGGGTAACAGACGATCTCCCTCTCCGGGGTGAGATTTACGACAAGCTGAAATTCTGTGCCGTGAACAACATCCCCCGGAAGATCACCAATATTCTGGAGGTGCTGAAACTGGAAGCACAAGTGCCTGACTTTCCTCCGGAGCAGGATCGGATTCATGTTGCCAACGGTACGCTGCTGCAGAACGGAACATTCACTGAGGGCAGACCTGCTATCGTGCGGAGCCGTCTGCCTGTTGCCTACAATCCCGATGCTCCTGCTCCTGTGGTCTGGCTGAACTTTCTGGATGACCTGCTTCATACAGAGGACATTCCCACTTTGCAGGAGTTTATCGGCTACTGCCTGATTCCCTCCAACAAAGGACAGCGCATGATGGTGATTAAGGGCAACGGCGGCGAGGGTAAATCCCAAATCGGTGCGGTGCTTTCGGCAATCTTTGGCATGAATATGAAAGACGGCAGCATCGGAAAGATTTCCGAAAACCGCTTTGCCCGTGCCGATCTGGAACATATCCTCTTGTGCGTGGATGATGATATGCGGATGGAAGCTCTGCGCCAGACCAACTATGTGAAATCCATCGTGACAGCACAGGGCAAGATGGATTTGGAACGCAAGGGCAAGCAGAGTTATCAGGGCTGGATGTTCGTCCGGCTGCTTGCATTCAGCAACGGCGATTTGCAAGCTCTTTATGATCGCAGTGACGGATTTTATCGCAGACAGCTTGTGCTGACCACCAAGGAAAAGCCTGTGGATAGAGCTGATGATCCTGACCTTGCGGAGAAGATGAAAGCCGAAGCCGAGGGCATCTTCCTGTGGGCATTTGAAGGCTTACAGCGGCTTGTTGCCAACAACTTCAAATTCACAGAGAGTGACCGTATCCGGGAAAACCGGGAAGCGGTCAAGCGTGACAATAATAATATCTTTGATTTCATGGAATCGGAGGGATACATCCGGTGCAAAGCGGATGCGTCCATCAGCTCCAAGGATTTCTATGAAATCTACCGGATGTGGTGCGAAGAAAATTCCCTTGCACCGCTGAAAGCCCGCAGCTTCAGCGACGCCATGATTGCCAATGCCGGGAGATTCAATCTGGAACATTGCAACAACATCACCAACTCTGCCGGACGGCGGGTGTGGGGATTTATGGGTGTGGAAGCTGTGGCAAGACCTCATATAAATGGGTTTTACGATGTTTCGTCATGTACGTACGTACCGGAGGAATGGCGGGATTGATTTTGCCAGTCATGCTCTGTACGTATGTACGCAGCATTTACCCCTGTTTTCTCCCATTATAGGAAACAACGGCTTTCAGAGACAACCTGTTTTCGGGTATTGAAAATCAATGGCAATGGAAACAGCAAAGTTTTTGACCGCAGGACGAAGCTATTTCACGAAATCGTGCTTCTCTGAACCGTGTACCCTGTTCACGGAACAATAGATGTTTTCATTTTTCCAGACCAAATCACACGAAACAGTAAAGCGGGATATGGTCATATATGGACAGGACATCACAAGCAAAATTCTGAACGGATTTCAGAGATTGCAGATTTTTCACTGTTCGGTGTATCTGCTCCGTTTTGGGGTGCAGAGATTGTACCGAACCACAAACAGAATTATGGAGGATTTTTCAATATGAATGTACGCAATGAAATCAAGGCACAGATCATCCGTGCTGGGATGACCATGCAGGAAGTTGTTGACCTGCTCTCGGACGAGTACGGATGGAGCGACAGCGTTTCCAACCTGTCCGCAAAATTACAGCGGGAAAGCATCCGATACAAGGAAGTATTGGAGCTTGCCGATGTGCTGGGATGCGACATTGTATGGCAGCAAAGACGGGAGAAGTGATGCCCCCGGCAACAGCCCCTCGCATCTTCCGTCCCCATAGGCACACCGCAGTGCTGCCTATGGATGGCAGTGAAAGACGCTGCCAACGTCTGCAAGGAACGTTCCGCAGAACAGCTTCATGCATACGGGCTGACCATGGGAAAAGTTGCAGACATTTTGCCTTGGTCAGCAGAGGTCACCGCAGTGACCGCACACCCCCTCGGGAGAGCCCACGGCACTTTGCAGCCAGAATGGATGAAAGTGTTATAGTGGGTTATTACACTTCCGCAGAAGTGCATCCCCGCAGCCCCGCCCGTCTGCTACTCTCGAAAGAAAGGAAAAAACCTATGGCAAGAAACGATGGAATTGACCGTACCTTTGCCCGTAACCAGGACTTGCCCACCCTCGACGATGTGGCGAAAGTTCAGGAGCATAACGAGCGAGAAAAAGACAGCTACTCCAATCAAGATATTGATACCACCCAGACCCACCGCAATGTCCACTTCAAGAAACCTACCGACAGCTATGCCGCCATGTTCGATCAGATGATTGCAGATGGTGTTATCTCCACCCGTGGTCTGAAAGCCGATGCGGTGAAATATGGGGAGCTGCTGTTTGATGTAAACTCTGCCTACTTCCACAACCACGGCGGCTATGAATATGCCAAACAGTTCTATGCCGATGCCTACAAAGCCGCCGTGGAGATTGTGGGCGGCGAGCAGTATATCCTCTCCGCTGTGATGCACGCCGATGAGCGCAACCGGGCAATGTCCGAAGCCCTGGGCGAGGATGTGTATCACTACCACCTCCATGTGGTTTATATCCCGGTGGTGGAAAAGCAAATCCTGTGGTCGAAGCGGTGCAAGGATGAATTCCTCCGGGGAACGGTAAAAGAAACGATCACACAGGTCAGCCGCAGTAAGAAATGGGAATCCAAACCCGTTCTCAATGAAGATGGCAATCCGATGTTGAACGCAAAAGGGAAAAAGATTTTGAAGTCGTCCTACAGTGTGCTGCAGGATGACTTTTTTAATTTCATGCGAGCCGCCGGATATACCGATGTGGAGCGTGGAGAGCGTGGCAGTACCGAGGAACATCTGACGGTGACACAGTTCAAGTTACAGGCCGAACAGCACCGCCTGGAAACTGTGACCGGACAGGTGGAACAGGCCGAGCAGAGTTTGGCGGATGCCAAGGCTGCTACGGAGAAGCAGAAAAAGAAACTGGAAGCTCTGCAAAAGGAAACCAAGGCAGCAAAGACCATTGCGCTGACGGTGCAGGATATTGAGGAAATGGGCAAGAAAAATGCCCTCACCGGAAATGTCTCGCTCACGCCGGATCAGTGCGATACACTCAAACGCTATGCGGTCAACGGCATTATTGCCAATGCTGACAATAAGCGTTTGAAAGAGAAACTGGCTTCTGCTGAAAAAACAATTTCCATCTGGAAACAGCGGTATGAAGCAGTAAACGAAAAATATATGGAACTGAAACAGAAAGCCCAGCCTTTCTTGGATGCGATAGAGATTGCGTCTGAAAGGGTTTGGGCTTTTGTTCATGCCATTCTCGCCAGAGGAAAGGAAACACAGGAACATAAGCACCCTGCCCGTAAGCGTAGGCAGGATATGGAAATTTAAGAAAGGAACTATTTGCCTATGAATAAAACCGTAGAGGAAATTAACAAGATGATTATGGAAGATGCCCCGATGGAAGAAATCAATGATGCCATCGGCTATATTGATATTTACTCCTGCTTCGACCCGATTTTTGAGCCGCCCATTGATTTTTTGGAAGAATGCCGCAAGCATTGGGAAACAGCGCAGTCTTCTTTCCGCAAAACCATTGAGCGTAAGATCGGGAACACATGGTATGTGATTGAAACAGAATGTGACGGGAATGAGCCGCTTGCCGACAAGGTAAAACGGCTCATTTTTTCTGACAAGGGGGTGATTTGTTAATGACTGCGACACAAAAGCATGATATAATTCCAGTATGCACAACGGTACTGTCGGCTGACCAACAACCGAAGGAGGATATTATGTTGGATCAGCAGAAAATTACCATTCTCTACTGTCGTTTGAGCAATGAGGATGCCCAAGATGGAGAGAGTAACAGTATCGCAAATCAGCGAGAGTATTTAACCCGATATGCCCGTGACCACGGGTATACAAACCTGAAAATTCTGGTGGATGACGGTTATACGGGGACGAACTTCAATCGTCCCGGTGTGCAGGAGGGCTTTGAGCTTGTCAAGCAGGGGCTTGTAGGCTGCTGGCTGGTCAAAGACCTCAGCCGATTTGGTCGTGACTATCTGACTGTTGGACAATATACGGATATTATCTTTCCGAGCTACGATGTCCGCTTTATCGCCGTAAATGACGGTGTGGACAGCAACCGGGGAGACAGCGAGGGCTTCGCCGCAATCCGTAATCTGTTCAACGAGTGGTATCCCCGTGATACCAGCAAGAAAGTCCGTGTCAGTTTGCGGCAGAGAGGAACCAGTGGGAAGCACATGGGCAAACCGCCCTACGGATACCGCTGTGACCCGGAGGACAAGGATCACTGGATTCTGGATGAAGAAGCGGCTCCGGTAGTCAAGCTCATCTTCGACCTTTGCATTGACGGCAAAGGCCCGGAGCAGATTGCAAGGATTCTGGAAGAAAAGCAGATTATGACCGCAAAGGCACTCTATGCCAAGCGAAAGAAAAAGCCGATGCCGGAAAGACCGTACCACTGGGGCAACCAGTCCATTGCAGGGATTTTGGAACGGCAGGAGTACACAGGCTGTACCTGCAACTTCAAGACTTATTCCAAGTCCTACAAGCTGAAAAAGCGGATTCCCAATGAGCCGGAGAATATGTTTTATCTGCCGGACACACAGGAAGCGATTGTATCTCAGGCACAGTTTGACAGGGTGCAGGAACTGAGGAAAAACAAACGCCGCCCCGCAAAAGCGGAACGGCAGGGATTGTTCTCAGGGCTTCTGTTTTGTGCCGATTGCGGCGGCAAGCTCCACTTTGCCACAAGCAAAAGCTTTGAGGGCAAGCAGGATCACTACGTCTGCAACAACTACAAGAGCAACCGTGGTACTTGTACTGCCCACTATATCCGGGAAGATGTGCTTCGTGAAATCGTTCTGGAACGCATCCGGGCAGTCAATGAGTATATCCGAAGCGATGTGGACGGTTTTCAGGAGGAATGGCTGCAATGCCGCAGGACTGACCAGGAGCGCAGCATCCGGGATGACAAAAAGAAGCTGGAACAGGCAAAGAAACGCCTTGCCGATCTGGATGTCATCATCTCCCGGCTGTACGAGGACTATGTTCTTGGAAATCTCAATCAGGACAGATACAGAAAGATGTCTGCGGACTATGAAGCCGAACAGGAACGGTTAAAGCTCGAAATTGAAGTTATCGAAGAATGGGTGGAACAGCGGGAAGAAATGAATGACGGTCTGGATGCCTTTATCGCCCTGACACAGAAATATGTGGATGTGGAGGAACTGACACAGACCATCGTGAACGAGTATATCAAGAAGATCGTTGTCTATGCCCCGGACAAGTCCAGCGGCAAGCGCAAGCAGAAAGTGAAGATTTTTTTCAACTTTGTGGACGATGTGGATATTCCCGTTATTTCCGAGCCTATTGTCACACAAACAACCTATGAACGCAGAAAAACGGCGTGACCTTCGGGTCACACCGTTCTCTGCGACAAAATAGTTACTTGTCACTATTAAGCCTTCCATTCTTGCAATTTTCTTTATATCTGCAAAAGATGATACAAAATATCCAGATTGTCCTTTTTTATATACCTTTTTTAAAACTAATTTTTCTTTGGAATCATGCAAATTCATACATATATATGCTTCTTGATTTTTATTCGTAAATTTGATTATTCCAGAATCGTGAAATAATGAATACAATAGTGCAAGTAAAGTTGTTTTCCCAACCCCATTCTCCCCTTGTATTATATTTATACTTTTATCAAATTTTAAAAATAAATTTTCCCATAATCCTAAATTCGAAATTTCTACTGTATCTATTATCATCTTACGTGTCCTTTACATAGTTTTTGGCTCTCATTTTATATATAATGGCAATAATAACTTTTGACACTCTTACTTTATTTCTCGAATATACATCATTATTAAATTCAACCCATGCCATACCCTTTCTCCTAATCATAAGCACTACACAAAGCAGATAAATATTTGTTTCATTTTAGTTGTCAATTTTTTATTTTACTCAATTACTTCCCATTCACCGGCTTTAGTAGCACCTTTTCTTATAATTTCTCCAGATTTCTTCATCAATTTAATTCGATAGCGCACTGCCTCTGCTTTCACATTCAGCATCTCTGCTATTTCATTAGCACTAATTGCCGGATTTTCTTTCATTAACTTCTTAATTTCTTTGGTAATTTCTTTGGTAATTTCTTTGGTAATTTCTTTGGTGACATCCGAACTCTTCTGCTCTTCCTCACGAATAGCTGCAAATTCATCATTAATCATGACCACTGCCATTGTATAATCATCAGTGTCGTTATCCGGCAAAAATTGCAATTCCGGTGAATGATTCTCTTTTAATGCATCCTTCGCACGTCGAATTCCCGAACCATATGACTCTATCAAATCCAGTGCAAAAAACATTTCTTTTAGCTCCGGATTCAAATACTGCCGATCATCAAATCGGGTTTCTTTATTCATTGCCTCAATTGTAACAGGAGGCACAGGCCGATTGTGGTTCACAAATGTTATTCTATCATTATAAATATAAATACCGATATAATTAGGTGACTCATACTGTTTGTGCAAAATACAATTTGTTGCCAGTTCCTCAAAAACCGTTAATGGCCAATTATAAACGATTCTATGTTCTATCGTCTCGCTATCCCTAACAGTATAGGAAGCCATAATATTGTCCTTAAAATATCGACTAACCTGCTTTGCCTGTATCCAAATCGGACCATCAAAAATTTTAGCTTCCATCTTATCCGTTCCAATAGCTTCCCTAATTATTTCCACATGAGCATAAGGTATGAATTTATCTGGTTTCTCTGTAAACATTAATACAGCAAAATTTTTCGCACGATACCCACCATATTCACTTTCACTAATTAATCCCATACTTTTTGCCATATCCAGTTTGGACTGATTTCTGATATCTTCTCTAGCATTTGTAGAAATCAAGTACTCCTTCATATATTCGTAACTCAAATCATCCAGAGTTGCTGTCTCATTCAAATTGGAGCTGAATACATCATGAGCAAATTTACGTAACAATTCATATTCCTCTTTAAAATTTGGCAAACGGCTATCTCTTTTTACTCTGATGTATCTACCGGCTTTTAATGAAATATCTTTGTCACTTTCTGCCTTATCACTTGTCTGATAAGGTCCGGAAGTTCCCGGTTCTACTGCTACAATAATATAATTCCTATCATCAACAACATCTGTAATCAGATGATAACTCACCTTAGGATAAATATTCGCCAATAATTGTTTCAACGAATTTTCTGTACTTTCTATCAACGATTCTTCTATACCATAAATAGGTCTTTTCGGAATGGCTTTTTCTCCCGTCTTTGGATCATTTACTTCCTCTATTCCAATAAACAGCAAACCAATCTCTCTATTCATGTAATTATTGGCAAATGCACAGATTGTCTTTAATATCTTATCTTTAAAAGTCGCAGACTTTTTATATTCAATATAATCATTTTCTATGCTGCCTTTTTCCAGAATGTCATGGGCCATTCTTTGAATATCTTCAATTCGCATATGCTTCTACCTGCCTTTTTGGTTATTAATATCTCCGAGAGTTCTCCGTTTTAAAAAATCCCTAAACTTATCTCTATTAAACTAAACAGATAACGCAATAACTCATCACATCTATTACTAGCAATGACATATTCCAATAATTCATCCAAATACCACCCAACTGCTTTCATTTCCATACTTTCTAGACAGGCCAAATATATTGTAGATTTCAACTAACTTCTGTCCAGAAAGATACTTCATTTTATTTTATACTATCCACTAAACTAATCTCTACTGCTCCGCAATTCTTGCTGCCAGGTCTTCTAAGTACATCCAGCGTTCCATTTTTTCCTCCAGCTGCTGTTCCGCAGCTTCTTTTTCTTTTGTCAGTTCATTCAGCTTCACAAAATCACTGGCATATTTTGAAAAATCCGCTTCCAAAGTTGCAATTTTATCCTCTAATGCTGCCATTTCGCCTTCAATGGATTCATAGTCTTTCTGTTCCTGGTAAGTGAATTTTAATTTGCGTTTCTGTCCGTTTTTCCAGTTTTTAGAAGTAGTTTCCTCATCGGCGTTCTTCGGCTGGGATGCTGCCGCCGTTCCTGTGCTCTCTGTGTTCCCCTCCGCAGCTTTCCTATTGGCATAATCTGTGTAACCGCCCTCATACTGCACCATGCGGGTATCCTCCAGGGCGAAGATCCTGCGGACCACACGATCCAGAAAATACCGGTCATGGGACACGACGATGACGATGCCTGGGAAGGTATCCAGATAATCCTCCAGTACCTGCAGGGTGGCAATATCCAGATCGTTGGTAGGCTCATCGAGAATCAGGACATTGGGTGCCCCCATCAGTACCTTGCATAATTGCAGTCTGCGCCGCTCTCCACCAGACAGTTTTCCCCGCTGTCCATACTGGTCTTCCCCGGAAAACAGGAACCTCTCCAGCATTCTCGCTGCCGTGATCTGTCCATCCTCCGTGGTGATATATTCTGCCACATCCCGGATATAATCAATGACTCTCTGCTCCGGATGCATCATGGTGTCGTCGATCTCCTGGGCATAGTATCCCAGCTTCACGGTCTGCCCGATCTCAATATGTCCGCTGTCCGGAGCCACTTCACCCAGGATCATTTTCATCAGCGTGGTCTTACCACTGCCGTTAGGGCCAATAAATCCCACCCGGTCGTCCTTGCCGAACAGATAGGTAAAATCACGGATCAACACTTTATCGCCATAGCTTTTGGATACATTCTCGATCTCTACTGTGGTACGGCCCAGTCTGGATGCTGCGGAAGTCAGTTCCACTTTGCCGTCCGTCACGGGTCCCTTCACATTTTTCAATTCCTCAAAACGCTGCAATCTGGCCTTCTGCTTCGTAGAGCGGGCTCTGGCGCCCCGCTGTACCCAGGCAAGCTCATTGCGTAGGATATTCAGGCGCTTTTTCTCACTGGCCTGTGCCATCTCCTCCCGTTGCATTTTCAGTTCCAGATAGCCGGAATAGTTAGCATCATAAGAATAGATCTTCCCCTTGTCCAATTCCAGGATCCGGTCGGTAACGCTGTCCAGAAAATAACGATCATGCGTAACCATGATCATAGCGCCTTTGCGGCGGCGCAGCTGATCCTCCAGCCAGTCAGACATGGAATTGTCCAGATGGTTGGTAGGCTCGTCCAATAATAAGATCTCTGCGGGAGACAAAAGCACTGATACCAGTGCCAGACGCTTGCGCTGTCCGCCGGACAGTTGCCCGCAGGGCTGGTCAAATTCCGTAACCCCCAGCTTCGTCAGCATGCTTTTGGCATCCGCCTCGATGGTTCCGGCGTTTTCCTCCACACGATTGCCACGCAGCACTGCCTCCAGCACCGTCTCCTCCGGAGCAAACTCCGGATTCTGGGGCAGATAACGCACCAGGCAGTGATTTGCCTTGATCACGGTACCGTCATCGGCCTCCTCCAGCCCGGCAATTATTTTTAACAAAGTAGATTTTCCGGTTCCGTTAATACCAATGATTCCGGCCTTTTCCCCTTCCTGTAGGAAAAAGGAGGCTCCGTCAAAAATCTTGCGTACTCCATAACTTTTGGTAATATTATCAACAGTCAATATATTCATCTGTACTACCTCTTTTTAGAATTTACGCATAGCATATACGAACTTTTTTCTCAAAGAATCGTATCATTTTTCATGTGCTATGCTTTCCAAATGTAGTATACTATAAATAATCTATTTTAGGAAAGAAGGTTTTCGCATGAACTTAAAAGATGCTGCTGCGAATCTGAATCAGGCACACCCGGAGGATACCCTGCATCCCCTCTATACTCCCTGGGGGGAATCGCTGGTGCGATCCGGTTCCTATGATGATATCCTGCCGGAATATCCCCGGCCGCAGATGAGACGTACAGATTATCATATGCTGAACGGTCTCTGGGAATATGCCTTTGTGTCCGCAGATGGGAGCAGTTCTTCGGAGGATCCTACACATTTTACCGCTCAGGGTTCCATCCGGGTTCCTTTTTCGCCGGAAGCCCTGCTTTCCGGAGTTCACAGACGGCTGGAGCCCACGGAGTACCTGTGGTACCACCGGGAACTTTCTTTTTCCACGGAAGAGCTTTCCCAAAAAGAGGAAACTATGCGCTGCATTCTGCATTTTGACGCGGTAGATCAGGAGGCAACCGTTTTCCTCGGCACAAAGCAGCTTGGCACTCACAGTGGCGGCTACCTTCCTTTTTCCTTAGACATCACGGAGTATGTAAATGAGGATCCTGTATCCCTCTATGTAAAAGTCCGGGATCTGACCGACACCGGTTACGCCACCAGAGGAAAGCAGACTCTGAACCGCGGCGGCATGTTCTACACCGCCCAGAGCGGCATCTGGCAGAGTGTCTGGTACGAATGGGTTCCGGAAAACTATGTGATCAATTATAAGATCACCCCGGAGTACAACAAGGCTTCCGTAACCTTCGTCCTGTGTTCTCCGAAGCCGTTCAACCATCTGGAATTCCGGGTAAGTGCCCCCTCCTGCGACGGAACCCTCGCGCAAGGAAATACTGGTTCACTCATGCGGATGCGTGTACGTAAAATTTCTGAGCAACAGGATTCCTTTGGGCTCACGCATACCACGGTAGTTCTTTCTTTTCCCGCCAGTATCACCTATTCCGCTGTGGCTCCCGCGGATGTGCCGGAGCCGGTAAATTTCAAGTCTTGGAGCCCGGAACGCCCCTGGTTGTATCCTTTTACCCTGAACGCCGATGAGGATACCGTGGATGGTTATTTTGCCATGCGATGTTTCTCAGTCGAAAAGGATTCCAAGGGAATTTTGCGTTTTTGTCTGAATCACAAGCCCTATTTTCTCCACGGGATCCTGGATCAGGGCTACTGGTCCGACGGACTGATGACTGCTCCCTGCGATGAGGCCTTTGTCTATGATATCAGCCTCGCAAAAGGGCTGGGTTTCAATATGCTCCGGAAACATATCAAGATTGAGTCTCTGCGCTGGTATTATCACTGCGATCGTCTGGGAATGATCGTATGGCAGGATATGGTCAGCGGCGGCTCTACCTATCATATGCCCTGGGTATGCTATATGCCCACCCTGTTCCCCCACATGTCCGCCCACACGAAGGACAATCATTACGAACTGTTCTCCCGTGGTTCGGAAGAAGGCCGAAAAAGCTGGGAGCAGGAATGTCTAGACACCATAGATCACCTGTACAACGTCCCTTCCATCGCCGTATGGGTGCCCTTCAACGAAGGCTGGGGACAGTTCGATGCCGCCCGCATTGCCAAAATGGTGGCAAAAAAAGACCCCACCCGTCCGGTAGACCATGCCAGCGGCTGGTTCGACCAGAAAGGCGGGGATTTCCGCAGTATTCATAACTACTTCCGTCCGTTACAGGTAAAATTGGATGGAAAAAGGGCTTTCGTTATCTCGGAATATGGTGGCTACGCCTGTCACATCGACGGGCATTCCAGTGTGGACCGCATCTACGGATATCAGAAATATGACACCCCTGAGGACATGGCCGCTGCCCTGAAGCAGTTATTCTCAAAACAGTTATTTCCTTTGATCTCAAAGGGCTTGAGCGGTGCGGTATACACCCAGCTCTCCGATGTGGAAGAAGAAGTCAACGGTCTGGTGACTTACGATCGTCGTGTTGTCAAACTGCCTGTGGGGCATCCGTTTGCGGCGCCATCCTCTTTTGCAGCACCTTACTCACATGGAAATAAGCCGGAATAAGGAATGCATCCGCCATGATCCAGGCAATGGGACTGCCCAGGCATACCCCGGTAAAACCGATGATTGGCACCAGTCCAAAGCCTGCCAGGGATCTGGCGATCATTTCGAAGACACCTGCTAAAATGGCGAATTTCGGGAAACCCATACCCTGGATCAGGAAACGGACAATGTTCACCAGTGCAAGCGGAATGTAGAATGCCGTATTCCATAACAGGAAAGCACGCACGTTGGCGATGATCTCTGCCTCGCCGCCGTCCACGAACAGCTGCGCCAGCGGACCGCCGAAAAATACAGCGATCAGAAATGCGATCACAGAATATCCTACCCCCAACAGTACACAGGATTTAAGGCCTTTGCCAAGACGATCCAGTTTGCCGGCTCCCACGTTCTGTCCGCCATAGGTTGCCATGGTGGAACCCATGGCATCAAAAGGACAGGCTAAGAAGTTACCGATCTTGCCGCCTGCGGTCATAGCCGCAACTGCCGCAGAGCCTAAGGTGTTGGCTGCAGTCTGTAAGATTACGCTGCCAATGGCGGTAATGGAATACTGCAGTCCCATAGGAACTCCCATGCCGCACAGCACCATCATCATATGCCCGTCCACTTTCCATTCTTCCCTGTGGATCCGCAGGATCTCGAATTTTTTCACCATATAGACCAGACATGCCACACCTGAGACTCCCTGGGAGATCACCGTTGCCCAGGCTGCCCCCGCCACGCCCATGTGCAAGGATATGATAAAATACAGATCCAGCACAATATTAATAATGGAAGACAGCACTAAGAATACCACAGGAGTCTTGCTGTCGCCGGTTGCACGGATCACGCCTGCCACGATGTTGTACAGGAATACCGTGGGAATACCGATAAATATAATGAAAATATAGTTATGCGCCCCGTCAATGATGTTGGCGGGCGTCTTCATCCATACCAGAATGTCCCGGCACAGGATCGCCGTCACCACGGTCATGATGACGGAAAAGGCAAGTCCCAGCCAGGCACAGTTGGCCACATATTTGCGCATGCCCACATAATCTCCGGCACCGAATTTATGGGACACGGGGATGGCAAATCCATTGCAGACACCCATGCAGAAACCGATGACCAGGAAGTTGATGGAGCCGGTAGAGCCTACTGCTGCCAGATCATCCACGCCCAAGAAACGTCCTACGATCATGGTATCTACCAGATTATAGAACTGTTGGAATAAAAATCCGAATAATAACGGCACAGCAAAGCTGATGATAAGTTTCATGGGGCTGCCTTTTGTCAGGTCTTTTGTCATGGTAATAACCTCTCCATTTTTCAAATCAACCGCAAGCACTGAATTTATCAGTGTTTCCTGTTATTTCTATCGTTGAGAGTATATACGCGGCGCTCCAAAAAAGCAATATCTTTTTTTGCACATTTTATGTTTTTTTGCTATACTCTTTTTGTCATTTTTTTACAAGCATTGTTATTATGAGAGGGGAATTGTCATGAACGAATTTTTGAAATATCTGAAAATGATACCTGTAATTATCTATCCTTATATTTATGTATTGATTCTTGCTGTCTTCTTCCTGTTTGTAGGCGTACTGCCAGAGGATACCACGGATATCTCCCTGCTTGTCCTGCTTATCATCGCAGTCATCTATAACCTGTATTCCTTTGTCATTGTAATCGTCAATGCGGTACAGACCGCCAAGGGAAAATTGACTGCAGGGCAGGCTGCCCGGATGAACCTGATCATCAAAGGAATTCAGATTCCTGCTTATATCATGCACTTTATCCTGGGTTTCATCGGACTTGCCATGAGTGTCTGGGGCATCGGCTTTCTCCTGTGGGCAGTACTCATTGATCTTTTGACGATCCTGCTCACCGGCATCAGTTCCATCGGCTGCAGTATTCGCATGCGCAAAGAAAGGCTTGTCTCCCTGCCGGGTGCCATCTTCATGGGGATCGGATGTTTTATCTACTGTGCGGATGTGGTGATCGCCATTGTGTATGTTGTGAAAGCCCGGAAGAAATCTCCTGCTAAATAGCAATTTAGCGAAATATCCCCGTAGCCCTTGGCAGGGTATAAGAAACGCGGCACGCTCGCGCTCTGTCGCAGAGCGTAGCGGTACATAAGCGGTCACAATACGACCGCTAAGTACCGACGTCTGCTTACGGCACTGCTTATTCTTATACCCAGCCGGGGCTACTGGTTTTTGAAAGCTTTCCAAAACGTAGAACTCCCGGCGTATGCGGTGCCATGTCGAAGATGTTTGTCGGAGGATGTTGATATTTTCTAGAAAAGTGCTGAAAGGCAGGGGGAAAGCGGACACGATGTCCGCGTCAGCCGATTGTCGACATGGATGTCGACTGTAGGCGGCCCCGTCATGACGAGAACTACTCATCACTTTTCGTAGAAAATTCACATCCGGAGACCTTACATCGAGACATGTGTATCGCATGCTCCGGGAGTTCGTGGATTTTGCCAATGTATTTAACTAACTTTCCAGTTACTTAAGTTCTTTTTATGCAAAAGGATTCTCGGTAGGATACAGCATTCCCTTCGGCTGATTGAAATTCAGATCCTCTACAGGTACGCCGATGTACTTGAATACTTCGTACAGAGCCTTGCCGAAGTGTCCGAAAGCAACAGCACCGTGGTGAGGGAAGTTCTTCTCGATCAGTACGTGACGATAGAAACGTCCCATTTCGGGGATAGCGAAAATACCGATACCACCGAAGGATCTGGTAGCTACAGGAAGTACTTCACCCTGTGCAATATATGCGCGCAGCTTGTTGTCTGCGGTAGACTGCAGACGATAGAAGGTGATGTCTCCGGGAACGATATCTCCTTCCAGAGTACCCTGGGTCACCTCTTCGGGAAGGGTTCTTGCCATGATCATCTGGTACTTCATGTTGCAGGAGGTCAGCTTCTTGGAGTTGGTGTTACCGCAATGGAATCCCATGAAGGTGTCATTGTGGGTATAGTTGAATTTACCCTTGATGGACTCTTCGTACATATCATCGGGAACAGTGTTGTTGATATCCAGCAGAGTTACGGTATCTGCGCTGACGCAAGTTCCGATGAACTCACTTAAGCAGCCGTAAATATCTACTTCACAGGATACGGGGATGCCCATACCGGTGAGACGGCTGTTCACATAGCAGGGTACGAAACCAAACTGGGTCTGGAATGCAGGCCAGCACTTTCCGGCAATGGCTACATACTTACGATATCCTCTGTGAGCCTCGATCCAGTCTAACAGTGTCAATTCATACTGAGCCAGCTTAGGCAGTACTTCGGGCTTATGGTTGCCTGCCCCCAGTTCTGCTTCCATCTCTTTTACCTTGGCGGGGATTCTCTCGTCTCCATCATGCTTCTTGAAGGCTTCGAACAGATCCAGTTCGGAGTTCTCCTCGATCTCTACCCCCAGATTGTACAACTGCTTGATGGGTGCATTACAAGCTAAGAAGTTCAAAGGTCTGGGGCCGAAGGAAATGATCTTCAGATCACTTAATCCCACAATAGCTCTTGCGATAGAAATGAACTCATGCAGCATATCTGCACATTCCGCTGCAGTTCCTACGGGATTCTCGGGGATATAAGCTTTTACATTACGAAGCTTTAAGTTGTAGCTTGCATTCAGCATACCGCAGTAAGCATCGCCTCTGCCGCCTAGCAGATCATTCTGGGTCTCTTCTGCTGCTGCAATGAACATTGCAGGACCGTCAAAATGCTTTGCCAGTAAGGTCTCGGAAATCTCGGGGCCAAAGTTGCCCAGATATACGCACAGTGCATTACAGCCTGCCTTCTTGATGTCTTCCAGAGCCTGTACCATATGGATCTCGCTCTCTACGATACATACCGGGCACTCATAGACACTGTCTGTTCCATACTTCTCGGTATAAGCCTTCATCAGAGCTTTTCTTCTGTTCACGGAAAGACTCTCGGGGAAACAGTCACGGCTGACAGCCACAACGCCAATTTTTACTTCGGGTAAATTACTCATTTTGTAATCCTCCTATTTTCGTTTTCTTTTTCTCTACACCATTTATTTTACCGCCGTCATACATCCATGCAGGAGATTCCGGCGTTCAAATCTTTTATTCTGCCACCATTATTTGCTGACATCCAGATTCTCTCCAACAAGCCCGAGGAAGCTTTCCTCTGGAAGTCCACCCTCTGCATGGCCGATCAGCCATTTGTTCGTAGCGGCAAGCAGCGCATCCTCGCTGGGCGCCTTGCCCTGCTCCACCTTCTGATGTGCTCCTTCTAGCGGATAGTTAGTGCCCTGAGGTAACACGATGGCTACCTGGAATCCCTGTCCGTCTACTCCACAGGGAGCATAATGCAGAGAAGTTGCGAAGACCTCTACACCGGTTCCGGCCGGTACTAAAAATGCTTCCATCTTAGAAGTATCGTAGGTAAAATCTTCTGCCACATCCGCTAACAGCCCCAGGATCAGGATAGCATCCGTTGCTGCCACATTAATTTCGGAACTTCTGTGATATTCCACGGCATTCAGTTTGGAATTATGGCCATTGCAGTAACCGATCTGTACAGGCATTTCTCCGTATGTGATGGTCTCCAGTTCTTTTTTCACAGGTAATGCTTCCAAAGCATTGATCCCGGGCTCGTACACCACGCCGTCAGGAACCGGAGTCTTTTTCATTTCTTCCACCAGCTGTGTAAAATCCACATTGGTGATCACTCTGCCATACTTACGAAATGCAGGATCTTTTACAGATAAAATATGCATTCTACTCTACCAACCTTTCTCTATTATAGCTCAAACTTAAAATTACGAGGTTCATTTTATTATGTTGTTGTTTGATTTTTCTACGCGTTATTTAATGATCTCAAACAGCGGTCTGCATGCCGGATAGATCTGGCGGAATTTCTGATAGCGGTCTTCATATTTTGCCACCAGTTCCGGTTCCGGTTTTACCGTTCCGGTGACTTTGACGAACTTCTCCGCGATCTCCTCCACACTTGCATATTCCCCACAGGCTACTGCCGCCAGCATGGCACCGCCCATGGCCGGTCCTTCTTCGCTTTCGATCACATCCACCTTCAGATTCAGGATATTGGCGATCATCTTCTTCCACAACGGGCTCTTGGCTCCGCCACCGCAGATCTTGGTCCGCTCCAGATGGATTCCCAGGGATTTTGCCACCTCCAGTGAATCACGCAGTGCAAATGCCACGCCTTCCAGTACCGCCTGCGTCATATCGGCTCTGGTGGTATCCATGGTCATTCCGATAAAAGTTCCTCTGGCATTGGGATCATTATGGGGAGAACGCTCGCCCATAAGATACGGCAGGAAGTAGACATGATTTTCTCCCAGCTTCTCAATCTGCGCCTGTTCTGCGGCATAATCCTTCGTTCCGATGATCTCATCCATCCACCATTTATTACAGGAAGCGGCACTCAGCATGCAGCCCATGAGATGGTAATGTCCGTCTGCGTGGGCAAAGGAATGCAGGGCATTGTGCTGATCTACTCCGAAATGATTGGAGGAAATAAAGATTGTTCCACTGGTACCCAGGGAAATATTACACATATTGTCTCCTACAGTTCCGGTACCTACAGCGGCGGCCGCATTATCCCCGGCTCCCGCCGCTACCACAACATTTGCGGGAATCCCCAGTTCGTCTGCCACCTCCGGCAATACGCAGCCCACCTTTTCATAACTCTCATAACAAGTGGCCAACTGTTCTTCTCTCACTCCGCAGATCTCACACATTTCCTTCGACCAGCAACGGTTCTTCACATCAAACAATAACATCCCGGAAGCATCCGATACATCCGTACAATGTACGCCGGTCAGACGATAAGCTATGTAATCCTTCGGCAACATGATCTTTTTGATCCGTGCAAAGTTCTCTGGCTCATTCTTTTTCACCCAGAGGATCTTCGGCGCGGTAAATCCGGTGAAAGAAATATTCGCAGTGTACTCAGACAACTTCTCTTTGCCGATCACATTGTTCAGATAATCGCATTCCTCTGTGGTTCTGCCATCGTTCCAGAGGATGGCAGGGCGGATCACCTGATCCTTCTCATCCAGAATGACCAGTCCATGCATCTGTCCTCCGAAGCTGATGCCTGCCACCTGGCTCTTGTCCGCATCTTTCAAAAGCTCCCGGATGCCCTCCATAGTCTGTTCATACCAGTCCTCCGGCTTCTGTTCCGACCAGCCGGGATGTGGGAAATACAAAGGGTATTCCCGGGATACAATATTCCGGATGTTCCCTTCACTGTCCATTAAAAGCAGTTTTACCGCCGAAGTGCCCAGATCGATTCCAATATATAGCATGAATCTTCCTCCTACGTTTGTGTTGTGATCCATTTTCGTTCCTTTGCGTGCCCGTGCACGTTATAGTCTTATCATAACTGTTGTGAAAAAATTTTTCAAGTAGAAGTTTTTATGTTTTCAGTATTTTTTCACTAAAAAGTGAAGATGGAATTTCATCATTCATCATCCATTCAGCGTGCCCGGACAAATTCTGCACTTTCGTTGACTTCCCTCTGGAAATATGATACTTTTATAACCAGATGCTTGGAACAGATATTACGGAAAGGCATGAGTATTCTATGGCAACCATCAAAGAAATCGCCGCATTGGCCGGAGTATCCCGCGGCACTGTGGATCGCGTCTTAAACGATCGCGGCGCAGTAAACCCGGAGACCGCCGAAAAGATCAGAAAAATTGCAAAAGAGCTGGACTATAAACCCAACCGCGCCGGTCTCGTTCTGGCAGCGCAGAAAAAGCGGCTGAAGCTGGGTGTCATTCTGTTTTCCACTGGGAATCCTTTTTTTCAGGATGTTCTGGCCGGAATCAATGAAAAGGCGGAAGAGCTGGCAGGTTACAACTGTACCGTGATCACCAAACAGATTTCTTTCGGTGTGGAGGCCCAGTTACAGGCAGTCAAAGAGCTTCTTGCAGAAGAAGTGAACGGCATTGCCATGACCCCTTACAACGACGAACGGATCCGCAACTGCATCAATACTTTATACGAGCAGGGGATTCCCGTGGTCACGCTGAATACAGACATTGAAAATTCCAGACGTATCGCTTATGTCGGCAGCAACTACACCCGCAGTGGTGCCACCGCCGCCGGTCTTCTGCAATTGATGACCTCCGGCACGGTAAACGTGGGTATTGTCACAGGTTCCTCCAACATTCTCTGTCACACAGAGCGCATTGCGGGATTTCTGAAGACATTAGAACCTTTCTCTGACCGGATCCGCGTCGTGGATACCGTGGAGATCCACGATGACGAAGTGGAAAGCTACGAAAAGACAACGACACTTCTGTCAAAGCACCCGGAGATCAATGCACTGTTCTTCGCCGCCGGCGGTGTCTACGGAGGCTGCCGCAGTGTAGAGGCTCTTGGTAAAAAAAAGGCGATCCGGATCATCGCTTTTGATCTGGTCCCCACCACCCGCCAAATGCTGGAAAATGACACCATTGCCGCCACCATCTGCCAACAGCCGAAAATTCAGGGCAGCAAACCTCTTTCCCTGCTGTTTGCCTATCTGACGACCGGCGAAAATCCGGAAAAAGAATACAATTATGTAGCGGTAGATATCCGGATCAAAGAAAATATCTAAATAATTCTTAAAATTCTTCCGACACTCTTGTCATTCACAACATATAGTACTATAATATACATATTATCTACGAAATGTTGTTTTGAGGGGTACAAAAGCGGGGGAGTCTTTGATCCATGAATTTATCTGATCTGAAAAGAAATGCATATATGTTGCGGGGTTCCGATGCAAAACGTGGCTACATGCGCTGGTGGCATTCCTTCCAGGGCATTTGTCCCACGACGCAGGAAACCCGCACTTTTTTTGTAGAATACAGCATTTTAAATCCGGCTCTCGGTACTTCCCAGCCTATTTTAGGTCAGCATCCCTACTATAAACGTCATGGTCTGAAACCATCTTATCTCTGCATAAAAGCCGGTGTATTCCCTGAGCCGGGAGATAGCGGGCTCCAGCTTCAGGCATATTATCCCCTGACCTCTCTGCAGGTGGCCCAGGATCCCTTTTACATGCAGTTTGAGGATTGTGTCTACAGCGAAAACCGGATCAGTGGTTCGATTGATATCTCCGATGAGGTTGCAAGACATCGCTCTCTTATGACCGATGCGGGCAGTTTTATCTGGGATCTGGAAGTGCATAAGGCGGTTGCCTGTCATACCGGCTATATTGCCAATGCTTTTTTTACCGCGGTTCATGCCCTGGAAAGTTTCTGGCATGGGGAAGGTATCCGTACCTTTTTCCGTGGGACCATCATTTTGAACGGTGTCACCTACGAGGTAACTCCCGAGACCTCCTACGGCTATGCGGACAAACATTGGGGCCGCAGTTACAACCAGCCCTGGCTGCAATTTGCTTCCGGCCACCTGATCAGCGAGAAAACCGGGCGGGAATTGAAGCATTCGGCTCTGGCCATCGACGGCTGTTGTCCGAAATTTCTCTTTTTCCCCATGCGACGCAGGATTCTGATGCAGCTGACCTATACCGGGGAAGATTTTGAGTATCATTTTGGCAGACCTCTTACACTGTCCCGCTGCAAATGGAAAGTGAAAGAGACCAACAAACGTTTTATCTGGCATTTCAAAGCCCAGAACCGCACTTCCGTTGTACGGATCTCCGGAAGCTGCAGCAAAGAGCAGATGATGCCGTTACTCTATGAAAGTCCTGACGGAAAAGTATCCGACATTCCTCTCTGGGAAGGCGGCAATGCAACAGGCACCATAGAACTATACCGGCGAATCGGCGGTTCCCTGGAATTGATCGATCGTCTGCAATTTGAAAACGGATTATGTGCTTATCAGCGTTCCTGATTTTCGTCCGGGGAATAAAAGATAACTGCAATTTAAAAAGCTGTTGCCACAGATCACTCTGTTGGCAACAGCTTTTGTTGTTTATCTCTATGTAGCTTAGATTGCCTCTTCCGGCTCCTCCAATGCTTTTTCGTAACTCTCCAGGATCACCCTTTGCAAATTCTCTCTGGTGGAAGAATTGATGGGATGGGCGATATCCCTGTATTCTCCGTCCGTTGCCTTCTTGCTCGGCATTGCAATGAACAATCCCTTTTCACCTTCGATCACCTTGATATCATGTACGACGAATTCATCATCCAGTGTAATGGATACGATAGCTTTCATCTTGCCTTCCTTGGTGATCTTACGAACACGTACATCTGTAATCTGCATTTGCTAACCCCCTTGGTGTTATCGTGATCCCTACGCATTTCTCCGCCCTGCAGGCTCTCGAAACGCTACAGATATTCGTATTCCGGGCTATCGCCCTACTTACTCATATCTGTTAGATTCCCTAATGACCACATTGCCCTGCCTGCAAGCAGTCTCGCAATGTAGTCATTGAGAATCCGGATCACTTAGATCACGTATCGTTCATTCCTCTCAACTACGATCTTAACTTCGCCTTCTCCCACAAAGTACGAATTTGCACGGATCGTGTCACGGCTCTCTACAATACAGTTTTCAATATGCGTGTTATCTCCAATATACACATCATTGAGGATAATGGAATTCTTGATCACACAATTATTGCCGATATAGCTCTTCTTAAAGATCACGGAATTCTCTACCACACCGTTGACGATACATCCACTGGATACCAGGCTGTTACGCACCTGGGAACCAGGATTATATTTTGCGGGAGGCAGGTCATCCACCTTGGAATATACGTCCGGATACTGCTTGAAGAAATAGTTTCTCACATCTGCTTTCAAGAAGTCCATATTGGTGCTGTAGTAATCATCCACAGATGCGATATTTCTCCAGTAATCCTTGATCTTGTATCCATAGATTCTCTTCAGATCCTTGTAACGGATCAGGATATCTCTTACGAAATCGTAGCGGTCTTCCTCAGCACACTTCTCGATCATCTCGATCAGCAGTCTGCGTCGAACCACATAAATACCACAGGAAATGGTATTGGTCTTCGCCTGTAAGGGCTTCTCCTCGAACTCTTCGATACGACTTTCCTCGTTCATGCGAATCGTACCGAAACGCTCTACATTCGTACCGGCTTCCATATCGCGGCAGACTACAGTGATATCTGCTTTTTTCTCGATATGGTATTCCAGCACCTTATTATAATCCAGCTTGTATACACAGTCGCCGGATGCGATAACTACATAAGGCTCATGGCTGTCCTTCAAAAACTGCAGATTCTGGTAAATTGCATCTGCGGTTCCTCTGTACCAGTTGCTGTTCTCTGCTGTTACAGCGGGAGTGAATACATATAATCCACCCTGTTTACGTCCGAAATCCCACCATTTGGAAGAATTCAGATGCTCGTTCAGACTTCTTGCATTGTATTGGGTAAACACTGCCACCTTCTGAATATGAGAGTTGGTCATATTACTCAGTGTAAAGTCAATACTGCGGTAGCTGCCTGCAATCGGCATCGCACATATAGCTCTCTTCTGGGAAAGTTCCTGCATCCTGTGATTGTTACCGCCTGCTAAAATAATTCCAATCGCTCTCACTGCTATTCACCTGCCTTAATTAATGTTTTGCCGCTTGCGAGCTGGGAATCCTCATAATCTGCAGCAGCTGTCACTCCGGATATCACTGAGTTTTTGCCTACGCTGATACCGTCAGGAATCACGCTCTTCTCACCGATGGTTACAAGTCCGTGGTTGTAAATATGAGGTGCCGTATCGTTCTCTGCTTCTTCACCGACACCTAATTTTACCTGATTACCTACCACAACATTCTCTGCGATAATCGCCTTGTTGATCTCACATCCTTCACCGATCTGGGTCTGGTTCATGATAATGGAATCCCGGATCACGGTTCCCTTACCGATCGTAACACCACAACCGATGACGGAATTATATACTTCTCCATAGACCTCGGAGCCTTCACCGATGATACTGCGCTCTACCACACTGTCGGCAGCAATATAATCAGGGGGCTGGATCTCGCTCTTGGTATAGATCTTCCAGTATTCCTCATACAGGTTGAATTCCGGTACGATATCGATCAGTTCCATGTTGGCTTCCCAATAGGAACTCAAAGTACCTACATCCTTCCAATAACCGGTGAACTCATACGCATACAGCGGAGCCCCCTTTTCATGGCAGTAAGGAATGACATGCTTACCAAAATCCAGTGCCGGCTGATCTGCCATAGCGATCAGTGCTTCCTTCAATGTCTTCCAGTTAAATATGTAAATACCCATACTTGCAAGATTGCTTCTGGGATGTTCCGGCTTCTCTTCAAATTCGGTGATGCGATGGTTCTCATCTGCGATCATGATGCCGAAACGGCTGGCCTCCTCCATGGGAACAGGCATTACCGCAATAGTAACTTCTGCATTGTTGGCCTTGTGGAAATCCAACATCACTTCATAATCCATCTTATAAATATGATCTCCGGAAAGGATCAGCACATACTCTGGATTATAGCTCTCCATATACTCCAGGTTCTGATAGATCGCATTCGCAGTACCGGTATACCATTCACTGTTAGTACTCTTCTCATAGGGAGGCAGCACGGTCACTCCTCCGATATTACGATCCAGATCCCAGGGAATACCGATTCCGATATGGGTATTCAGTCTGAGGGGCTGGTACTGTGTCAGTACGCCTACCGTATCCACTCCCGAATTAATACAATTAGAAAGGGGAAAATCGATAATGCGGTACTTGCCTCCAAATGCAACGGCAGGTTTAGCAACCTTGGATGTCAAGACACCCAGACGGCTTCCCTGTCCTCCAGCCAATAGCATGGCTATCATTTCTTTCTTAATCATATCCTCACCTCTATCTAGCCTTCCACCTGTTGTAATAAATAGTCGCTCGCGGCTATTATCCGATGTATCCATCTGTCTCGAAAAAGTGCCTGCTCTTTCCTTCGGATGTGATAATCTGATTATAACACATTGCCAAAGGAAAGTGAATATTTATTACTAGGTTTTTTTGTCATTTTACCATTTTCATATCCATTTTTTACATAATTAGCTTATCTTTTGTAAGCTTTTTGTCAATTTATGCCAATCCCGTCTGGATTGGTTTTGCAAAAAATAGTAAACTTACACATTTTTTCAAAATCGTACCTATGGATTGTTTTTTTTCGTTCCTATGTATATAATATTAATAATAAGGTAACTGCTCTGAATAGTTACATAATAAGCAATGCAACTACACTATATTAAGGAAGTGCCAATATGTATCAGATAGACTTTAATCACCCCTCGTCCATTTATTTTGTAGGTATCGGCGGTATCAGCATGAGCGGTCTCGCAGAGATTCTGAAGGATGCCGGCTTCCGTGTGTCTGGTTCCGACCGTTCCAAAAGCCCCCTCACCGAAACTCTGGAAAGAAAGGGGATCAATGTATTTTATGGACAACGTGCCGGGAATATTACCGATGATATCGATTGTGTCGTATTTACCAGCGCGATTCACAAAGACAATCCCGAATATGTCGCTACTATGGAAAAAGGGATCCCGCATCTCACCAGAGCGCAGCTTTTAGGAGAGATCATGCAGAATTACAAGACCCCTATTGCCATCAGCGGTACTCACGGCAAGACCACCACGACCTCCATGGTCAGTGAGATTCTGCTGCATGCCGGTACGGATCCCACTCTGTCCATCGGCGGAATGTTAAAAAGCATCGGTGGCAACATCCGTGTCGGCAGTACCGATCTGTTCGTTACAGAAGCCTGCGAATACACCAACAGCTTCTTAAGCTTTTTCCCCAGGATCGGTATGATCCTGAATATCGAAGAAGATCACCTGGACTTTTTCAAGGATCTGGAGGATATCCGGAATTCCTTCCATAAATTTGCAAAGCTTCTGCCCGCTGACGGCTGTCTGATCATCAACGGTGCCATTGACAGATTACAGGAGATCACAGGAGATCTGGACTGTCGCGTGATCACTTTTAATAAAGAAGCGGTCAACAGTGACGGGTCCGCTGCCGATTATTATCCCTCGGATATTACTTTTGACGAGTTCGGTCATCCTTCCTTTACGCTTCACCGGCATGGAGAAGTGTCCGGCAGTTTTTCTCTGCAGGTTCCCGGAGAGCATAACGTATGCAATGCCATTGCTTCCATTGCCCTGGCCGATTTGCTGAAGATCGATCGCGAGGTTACCGCTTCTGCCCTGCACGGTTTCACCGGTACAGACCGCAGATTCGAATACAAGGGCACCATCGGCGGTGTCACCATTGTGGATGATTATGCACATCATCCCACCGAGATTGCAGCCACCCTGCATGCGGCAGCGAATTATCCCCACAAGACCCTCTGGTGTGTCTTCCAGCCACATACTTACACCAGAACCAAGGCATTCATGAAAGATTTTGCCAAAGCCTTAAGTCTGGCAGACAAAGTCGTCCTGGCAGATATTTATGCTGCCCGTGAGACCGATACCCTGGGAATCAGTTCTGAGACGCTCCAGACAGAGATCCGGGCACTGGGCCATGAATGTTACTATTTTCCTTCTTTTGATGAGATTGAAAACTTTTTATTAGAAAATTGCATAAACGGTGACCTGTTGATAACTATGGGTGCCGGAGATGTAGTAAAAATCGGTGAAAACCTGCTTGGCAAATAGTTGTCCACATTATCCACAGGAAACACCGGGGATTATCCCCGTTTTCCCTGTGGATATTTTGTTGTTTTCCTGTGGATAATTTTCTGTCGGATTTTGGCGATGATCTGCCGATATATAGGGTTTTCTCGATACACCGTCTTTTGGTATCCACAATATCCACCGTTTCCACATTTTTATCCAGGAGTCCGAAAGTCCAGTGTTTACAAGGTTTTCCGGCAAATTGACTATTTCTTTTTCACAGGTCTTATGCTATACTTGGTCTTACTTTGAAAAAGGAACGATTTGTGAAAGAAGGTATTGTGTGTTATGGCACGGATAGCGCTCTATAAAGATAATTATGCAGATTCTACGGTAGTATCCAATCTGTTTATTGATGAATATATGAAAGATGCCAACGACGCACAGCTGAAGGTCTATTTCTATCTGCTGCGCATGCTGAATGCGGAACAGGCTATCAGTGTGTCCGGAATTGCGGACAAGTTCAACCACACGGAAAAGGATGTGATCCGTGCACTGAAATACTGGGAGAAGCAGCAGATCCTGGATCTGGACTTCGATGATAATAAAACACTGGTAGGGATTCATCTTCGTGATCTGAGCACGCAGGCTGCTCCTGCCCCCCAGCATAATGTCCTGCTGACCTCCGGTCCTTCGCAGATGCAGAATACTCCCGCCGGAGTCTCTGTGATTCCTGCCGCTGCTATTCCGCAGGTTTCGGCTGCAGTTGTACCGGCAACACCCCAGGAAACTGTCAACCCTTACGCAAAGCCGGCTTATTCTCTGGATCAGTTACGGGAATTCAAGGAACGGGAAGAGACCTCCCAGCTTCTCTTTATTGCAGAAGCTTATATTGGCAAGCCTCTGACTCCTTCCGAGATCAAGACGATCCTGTTTTTCACCGATGTACTGCATTTTTCAGAGGATCTGATCGATTATCTGCTACAGTACTGTGTGGAGCGCGGCAAGAAAGATTTCAAATACATAGAAAAAGTTGCTGTCAACTGGGCGGAAGAAGGAATCACCACCCCGAAGCAGGCGCAGAAATTCTCCACCCGCTACGACAGAAGCGTATATTCCATTATGAACAGCTTAGGACGCAGTACCTCTCCCACAGCGAAAGAACTGGAATTCATCAACCGTTGGACCAGAGATTACGGTTTCAGCACAGATATTATACTGGAAGCCTGTGAGCGCAGCTCTCTGGCTACGGACAAGCATCGCTTTGAATATGCGGAAGGAATCCTGAACAGCTGGAGACAGGCTAATGTACACCACAAGGCCGATATTCAGCAGATGGATGACTCTTTCCAGAAGAAAAAGACTGCGAAGCCCGCTTCTTCCGGGTCCTCCAACCGCTTTACACAGTTTACCCAGAACAGCTACGATTTCGCCGCTCTGGAAAAGGAAATTTTAAGTAACTAATATTCAGATATTGAACAACCAGCAATGAGCAGATAAGGGGAACCGACCGTGTCACTGACTAACGCACAATACAATTCTATTATGAAGGGCTATGAGCAGACCAGAGACCGCAACCGTCACCTGGCAGAGCAGCGCCGCCGGGAAATTTATACAAAGCTTCCGGAATACGGAAGACTGGATGAGTCTGTCGGTGAACTTTCCGTGGCGCAGGCAAAGCTTTTATTGAACGGTGATGACGAGGCGCTTACCAGACTGCGTTCTTCTCTAAAGGAAATCTCCCGTCAGAAAAGAGAATTGCTCACGTCCGCCGGATACCCAGCAGACTATCTGGAACCCGTCTATGATTGCCCCGATTGCAAAGATACAGGTTATATTGACAGTGAAGATGGTCTTCGCAAAAAATGTCACTGTTTTCACCAGCAGGAACTGGATATTCTCTATGAGCAGTCCCATATCCGGGATATGATCGCTTCTGAGAATTTTTCCAACCTTTCTTACGAATACTATCAGGGCGATGATCTTACGCATTTCCGAAAATGCGTGGATGTCTGCCGCAATTTTGTACAAAACTTCAAACAAGACTACCACAATTTATTCTTTTATGGTACAGTAGGTACTGGCAAAAGCTTTTTGTCGGGATGTATCGCCAGTGAATTATTGCAAACCGGTCATTCCGTGATCTATTTCAGTGCTTCCGGGCTGTTTGATACTCTTGCCCGTTATGCCTTCGACAGCAGGGCAAAAGAAGCTCTCTCCGGATTCTACGAGGATCTGTATAACTGCGATCTGCTGATCATTGATGACCTCGGCACAGAGATGACCAATACTTTTGTAGCCTCCCAGCTGTTCTCCTGTCTGAATGAGAGACATCTGCGGAAAAACGCTACGATCATCTCCACAAATTTGAGTCTGGAGGAACTGCGCGACCGGTATTCAGACCGGGTATTTTCCCGTATCACCAGTCATTACGATCTGTGTAAGCTGAGCGGCCCCGATATTCGTATGTGCAAAAAGCGTATGCAGAATACATCTGACAATTAATCATTTGTTTGTAACAGAACAGTATACAGAATCAGAAAGTGAGGATCACCCCAATGGCGAATCGTGAAGAAAAAAGAAATCTGGAGACTATCCCCGTCGGCTCTCTGGGCATTATTTCCCTGCCCGGCTGCAAGCCTTTAGGTGAGAAGGTAGACCAGTATCTTGTAAAATGGAGAGCAGAGAGAGAAAGCGAACACAAAGAGTCTCTGGCATTTGCAGGCTATCAGAGAGAATCCTATCTTCTGGATGCCAAAGTACCCCGTTTCGGTTCCGGTGAGGCAAAGGGACAGATTCTGGAATCCGTCCGCGGTACTGATCTCTATCTGTTAGTAGATGTCCTGAACTACTCCATGACCTATTCCCTGTGTGGCAACGAGAACCATATGTCTCCCGATGATCACTATCAGGATCTAAAGCGTATCATCGCAGCTGTCGGCGGTAAGGCCCGTCGTATCACTGTGATCATGCCCTTCCTGTATGAGAGCCGTCAGCACAAGAGAACTTCCCGCGAGTCTCTGGACTGTGCACTGGCACTGCAGGAGCTGGTAAGCATGGGTGTAGACAACATTATCACTTTCGATGCTCATGATCCCCGTGTACAGAATGCCATTCCTCTGCACGGCTTTGAGACCGTACAGCCTGCATATCAGTTTATCAAAGGTCTGTTACGCAATGTAAAAGATCTGCAGCTGGATTCCAGCCACATGATGGTCATCAGCCCGGATGAAGGTGGTATGGGACGTGCCATCTACATTGCCAACGTTCTCGGTCTGGATATGGGTATGTTCTACAAGAGAAGAGATTACACCCGCATCGTCAACGGTCGTAACCCCATCGTAGCTCATGAATTCCTGGGTACCAGCGTAGAGGGCAAGGATATGATCATTATCGATGATATGATCTCCTCCGGTGAAAGCATGTTGGAAGTTGCCGCTGCTCTGAAGGAGCGTAAAGCCAACAAGATCTTCGTCTTCTCCACCTTCGGCCTCTTCACCAACGGTCTGGACAAGTTCGACAAGGCTTATGAGAACGGCATCATCGATAAGGTACTGACCACCAACCTCATCTACCAGACTCCGGAATTACTTCAGAGAGAATGGTACATCAACTGTGATATGAGTAAGTACATTGCTTACATCATTGATACTTTGAACCACGATTCTTCCATCAGCGATCTGTTGAATCCAAATGAGAGAATTCAGAATATCGTTGCAAAATATAAGACGGGTGAGCTGTAAAGCTCACCCGTCTTATATTAACTTGAGAGTTAGTGAAATACATTGGCAAAATCCACGAACTCCCGGAGCATGCGATACACATGTCTCGATGTAAGGTCTCCAGATGTGAATTTTCTACGAAAAGTGATGAGTGGTTCTCGTCATGACGGGGCCGCCTACAGTCGACATCCATGTCGACAATCGGCTGACGCGGACATCGTGTCCGCTTTCCCCCTGTCTTTCAGCACTTTTCTAGAAAATATCAACATCCTCCGACAAACATCTTCGACATGGCACCGCATACTCCGGGAGTTCTGCGTTTTGGAAAGCTTTCAAAAACCAGTAGCCCCGGCTGGGTATAAGAATAAGCAGTGCCGTAAGCAGACGTCGGTACTTAGCGGTCGTATTATGACCGCTTATGTACCGCTACGCTCTGCGACAGAGCGCGAGCGTGCCGCGTTTCTTATACCCTGCCAAGGGCTACGGGATTATTTCACTAACTTTCAATTTACAGCATTCCAAGTGCCGATAGCAACGCACCGATGATAATGCAGAAATCTGAGCAGTTGAAGACGATCTTGCGGAACGCCTGCCATTTCACCGGGAAGCTCACGTAATCCACCACGTAACCTCTGCGGAGGCGGTCATAGGTATTGCTGAAAGCACCACCAAGTAACAGTGCTAGTCCCAGTCGCAGCAAATTGTTGCCTCGATGCCCCAGACTCACAATAAAGACAACGGTCAATATCAGCGTAAATGCCAGCGAAACAACAGCCACCAGACGCCTTCTCTTCTGTCCGGCATTGAGCATCATGCCTTTGTTATGATGCTTGCGGATCAGAAATTTTCCCTTGCAGATTACTCGTTCGTCCCGCTCGTCCACATGCAACTCTATATAATTTTTCAGGAAAAAATCTCCCCAGAAAATTCCTGCCAGTATCACAAGACATACCACTGTCATATGTTCCGCTCCTTTTTCACGCCGTCCGTATTTCCCCTTGCAATCCGCTTATTCGCGCTCTGCTTTCCGATTCTTTATTTTCAAAAACGCCAGAAGTGCCCCATATAATACTCCGGCCACAGGCCATACGACCCAGGTAATATACCAACGCATCGTCGGCAGGCTGATAGCCAGATAAACCGCTGTCCAGACGCACCAGTAAATTGCTGTCACATGCTCATACTTCCGGTTGACCGCCTTATTCTCCACAGTGTAATCCCCCTCCTGAAGCAATTTCTGAAAACCGCCCCAGATAATACCGGACCACACGAACAGCCATACAGCGATCGCCACTACAATGAGTAAAGCATCCGTAGCAAGGATTACCGCATAACCATTATTCCCGAAAAAAATGGATACTATCAGCAAAGGTACTACTCCCAGGATACACAATACAACACCCAGGGTTATGCAGATCCGGTAGGTTCCCGCAAAGGTTTCTTTTGCTTTCTCCACGATTCCGGATACCCCATATTGCAGTGTCAGCTTTTCTTTTTCCAGATATTCATATTTATTGTATGGGATTCCGGTGAGAAGAAATACCGCTACCGCAACTACCACCATCAGTAACAGTACGATGAGACCGATTCCTCCTGCGACATTTTCTGTAACCGCTCCTCTTTTGGCACCTGCCATTCCCAACAACCACAACAATACAACAGGAGAGAGCACACATAAGGATACCGCCGGAGCAATCCGGGCAGCATATTTTTTCGTAGCTTCCAGAAACGTATTGGCTTCCTCCACCGTGATCACTTTGCCCTCTGTGATCTCCGGTGTCATTCCATCGGTGAATTCCGTCTCTTCCATTTCATCTTTTAATAGGTAATCCGTAGTAACTCCGAACAACTGGCTCATACTGACAATACGTTCCAGATCCGGGATTGAGGCTCCCGTTTCCCTTAATTAAAGATATTGTTGGGTAAAAAAGAAAGGTCAGTCGATTTTGCCAATGAAGCGGTAGTAGATTTCTACTTCCTGCTCACGGCTTCCGTCCTCGCCCTTGACAGCTTCGTGGACGGTTATTTTTTCAATTAGAGTGTTCAGAAGTTCGGCGGTCAGCTCCACAGGGTTGACATACTGTTTCATCAGGGCAATCCACTTTTCAGCGTCCGCTGCGGTCTGTACGGCGGCTTCCATCGTTTCGTGAAGCTGCCTTATTTTTGTTTCAAGCTCCTTTTGCTCGTTCTGGTACTTCTCGGACAGCATATTGAAGTTATACTCGGTTATGCGTCCGGCAGACCAGTCCTCATACATTTTAGCAAACAGCCCGTCAACCTCGGCTTTACGCTTCTCTGCCTTTTTCAGCTCCGCAGCCTGCTTTTTCTTCGCAGAGTTTCTTTCCCTGTCGCTGGCATTGAGCAGCCGTTTCAGCAGCTTGTCCTCGTCTTTCTGTACCATCATAGACCAGTATTGCAGTCTTGCAAGCACATAGGCATACAGTACATCATAGCGGATATAGTGCATGGAACACTGGCGTAATCCCTGTCCGTACTTACTGCAATGGTAGTGTGCATAGGGATTTTTGTTCTGGCTGTTTACACCATAAGCCAATGACCATCCGCAGTCCGCACATTTTACCAGCCCGGAAAATATCTGCGTTGTGCCATTCTTCTGTCGCCTGCGTCTGCTTGCAATCAGCTCCTGAACTTTTTGGAACACTTCTTCGGAAATGATGGCTTCGTGGGTATTTTCCACACGATACCATTCTTCTTGCGGCTTCCGCACCTTTTTCTTGTTCTTGAATGAAATGTTGCTCTGCTTGTTGTGAACGCTGTGACCGATGTAGGTTTCCTCTTTCAAAATGCTCTTGACCTGTGCAATCGTCCACGCATAGGCTTTTTCTGCGGGCGCACCGGCGTAGATATTGGCGAAAGTCCCGTATCTTTCATAGTTCAGCCAGCCGGGGGTAGGTACTTTCTCCTCCACCAGAATCCGTGTAATGCTGGCGGCTCCACGCCCGTGTACGGCAAGGTCAAAAATCTTCTCTACAATCCAGCGCGTTTCCGGGTCGATCAGAAGATGACCTTTTTTGTCCGGGTCTTTTACATAGCCCAGTGGTGCATAGGCTCCATAGTGTGCGCCATTGGCAAATCTTGTGTGCATGGCAGCCTTGACCTTTTTGCTGGTCTGTCGGGCGTGCATTTCATTCAGGATGTTTAAGAACGGGGCAAGCTCGCTTTCTCCGTTGATGGTGTCCACATTGTCATTGATGGCAATGTAGCGTACTCCCTTGCTGGGGAAATAGATTTCCGTGTACTGACCGGTCAGGATATAGTTTCTTCCCAGACGGGATAAGTCCTTTGTGACAACGCAGTTGATTTTCCCGTCCTCGATGTCATCAATCATCCTTTGGAAACTTGGACGCTCGAAATTTGTCCCGCTCCATCCGTCGTCAATGTACTCGTCTACAACAGTCAGCCCATGCTCTGCGGCATACTGCCTAAGCATCATGCGCTGGGTCTGGATACTGCCGCTTTCCCCCTGTAATTCATCGTCACGGCTCAATCTCAAATATAGTGCAGTGTTATAAATCGTTGTATTGTATGGTTGTTTCACGGTTAAAAATCCTCCTTCTAAAAGAAACAACCCACGCTTATACAATACTCGCTGGTACAAGTATATCATAAGCGTGGGCTGATTGACAGTCGTTATTCCGTATTTTTTCAGGAAGCGGCGGCAGCGTGCTGGATCACATCTTCCAGCAGACTGTCAAGCGGCTTCCCATCCTGTGCGAAATGCTCCGATACCTTGATACGGACTTTCCCCATGACAAAATACTGGGTGCCGTCTTTTTCGGTAAGCAGGGTGCCGCTGTTTTTGTTATTGCTCTCGTTTTTGTTTTTTGCCATAGGCAGTTACCTCCATAAATGAAATATGCCCGACAAGGGAATGTCAGGCAGGTGTACAGCCGCAGACTGTCTCCATGTCAACCAAACCGTGTCAACCGGCAGAAAAGACTTTGAAAACAATCCATAGGCGCTCTATGATTACTTTTTACTTTTTCTTTGATTTCTTGGTTGACATGGTTGACAAAGGAGAGAAATGCCCCAAATATCAGGCTTTTCCCCGTCAACCGGCTGTCAACCAAAGCGTCAACCAAACTGTCAACCGGTGGCTTTTCAGAATGGCAGTTCCATTTGCCGGGCTTCTTCTTCCGTGATTTCCTGAAAACCGTCCCCCTCCGGCGGAGCTTGGTTGACACGCTCCCAACCTTTTTGAGAACCGTATTTCTTATACCGCTTCGGGCTTTTGTAGGCTGCCCAGCCCTGTATGATGCCGCCCGCAATGCCGGTATTCATAATCTCGCAGATTGCCCGTGTCTCCCAGTCTGCCGGGGAATTTAAGTTCCCCAGCGCTTCCTCATAAAGCTGCTTGGAGCATACCCTGTCGCCGGTGTAGTCCTCCAAATAGGCGTAGATCATGCCAGCCTGTGTGTCCTCCTGCATGAAGTCCTGCTGGTGGGCGTTCAGGTATCGGTTCATTTCCATGCTGAATGACAGCTTATACTTCCCACTGCGGTAAACCGTCATGGCTTCCGCCCACATCTGTTCGATATACGCCCTCGCCGCCGCTTCATCGTCCAGTATGTGAACCTCCGCCCGTTCCGGGTACACCGTCACGGGGAGAAAGCGCCGGTTGCCGGTGCGATCACGGGGCAAAAAGTCCTGCCGGTTGGTCGTCCCTCCAAATACACATTGCCGCAGCCGGTCTGCCGGATGTGTCTCATACGGCACTTTGTAGGTTTCTTTCTGGCGGCTTAAGAATGACTTGATTTCCTCAATACTCTTGGCGTTGGCTGTGGCAATCATCTCCGACATCTCGATAATCCAATGCCCTTGCAGCTTGCGGTACACATTTTCATCGTCCAGCTTTTTCAAATCGTCTGAAAACCATTCGTCCCTGCCTGCCAGCAGCCGGAAAAAGGTAGATTTCCCGGCTCCCTGACCACCAACCAGACAGAGCATGACCTCAAACTTGCTCCCCGGTCTGAATACCCGCCGGATGGCTCCCATCAGGAACAGTTTCAAGGCTTCATAGGTGTATTCGTCCGTATCGGCTCCCAGAAAGTGATGCAGGGCGTAACGGATGCGCTCTGTGCCGTCCCATTGCAGGCTGTTCAGGTAATCCCTGACTGGATGGTAGCGGTTTTCATTGGCAACAATCTTGATGGCGCTCTGCACCTTTTTCTCGCTGGTAAGCCCGTAATTTTCTTCCAGATACAAAAGCAGGTAGTTCATGTCCATGTCGGTCAGCGTGGTACTGGTGCGCTCCCAGCCCAGCGGCTTCACAATGTCAATCTGCTCCGTCAAAAGGTTCAGGCGCAGCGCCCCGCGAAACAGAGGGTCACGCTGGAACACCGTCAGGCAGTTTCGGATGCTGTTCTTCACGCCGCCTTTCTGCGTCCCCTCTAATGTTTCCCGGATTTCTGCCGGTGTCTGCGCCGGTTCCATTGTGTCCATCGTCCTTTTGACCGCTTCCTGCGTTTCCGGCGGCAAGCTCTGAAATTCGCTGTTCAAGCCGCAACACCTCCTTTCCCTGTGCGGCGATCAATGCCGCTTTTTCTTCTATTTCTCCGTATAACAAAATATCCAAAAGGTATTCTGTGTAGCTTATCCTCTGCAACGCTTCCACAAAAAGAGGATGCCAGATGGCATCCTGCGGCTGTGGGGCGTGTGCTGTTTTCCAATGCTCCAGCAGGCGCAGATAATCGCATAGCACCCGGAAACAATACCGTTCCGTTTCCTGAAATCTCTGCTCCGCTGATTTTTGTCGGGGCTGTGACCTGTTGTGACGCTTCCTATCTGGCAGCGCATTGCCGGATTTCTCATAGGAAACGCCGAAGTCCTCCGCAAGCCTGACCGCAGCTTCCCGTTTCCCCAATCCATGCAGCAAAGCGGCCAAGTCGATCACATCCCCGGAAGCCCCGCAGCCGAAGCAGTAAAAGCGGCTGTCCACTTTCATGCTGGGCGTGCGGTCATTGTGGAATGGACAGCAGACCATGCCGTTTCTCCCCACCCGGATTCCATAGAATGAAGCAGCCTGCCGGGTGGTAACAGACTGTTTCACCGCTTCAAATACATTCAAATGCTCCCTCCATAAAAATACTGGTAGCGGTAAAGCTGCCGGTTATATCATAGCTCCATCTCATGTTTCTTTCTCTGTACTGCCTGTGGCTGCTCCCTCCGGCGCAGTGCGGTATCTACGGCGTTCTGCACCTGCCGTAGCCGTATGACTTCCTCCCGGAGTGGCTTGTGCTGCGGAGACAGTTCGGCATACTCTGTTTTTAACTGTGCGTATTCCTGTTTCCATGCTTTCAGGGCAATGGGTTTTCCGTCCAGTTTTTCTTTCAAAATACGGCGGGCGGCATAAAACAGCCGTAACTCCGCATCGTGGGATGTTTCAAATTTCTCCCTCTGTTTCTTAAACTTGATATTGTTCAATTCCGTATGAACAGGTTTTAGCCGCTGGTAATTCTCGCCCTCCCGTATCAATTCCTGCAATTCCTTTATCCGGGCAGATTTCTTTTTCATGGAGTCGCTTAACGCTTCAAATTCTTCGTTGACAGAGGAAAGACGCTCCTGCAAATCCTCTAATGTGAGCAGCTTGTTTTCCGTCAGATAATTGACGGCTTCGGCAAACTGCTTTAAGTTTCCGGTTCTGGCTTTATTGCTCCATGCCCCTGCGTTGCGCTGGTTGTAATAAGCGATCAACAGGTCGGCAAGGCTCGGTGTCTGCGGTTTGGAAAGTTCTTCTTTTACCTCTGCCATCCAGACAAACAGGGCTTTGATCTTCTTCCTCACATCCTGCATGAGCCGGTTGGTGGCTTTAATCCAGCGGTTCAGTTCCCCTTTCTCGGTGCGGATGCCCTTTGCTTCCATCTGCCGGACATTAGCTCCCTCGTGGACAGTAGGTATCAGGTCAAGCCCCTGCCGCACATAGGAACGGTGGTCGATACGCACATCCAGCCCTTTTTCCTCAAATTTTGTATTAACGGCAGCCGCCCACTGCTCCCGCCAGTGTTCCAGCGTTTCCGGCTCATGCCAGTCTGTTGTATGGACAGCGTTAAACATATAATCGCCGTTTTTATCCCGGATTCGGTTTCCATCTTCATCAAGAAGATATTCCCGACGCTGTTTTTGTCCCCATGTGCCATCCGGGTTCAAAGGGCGCATGGTTGTCATCACATGAAAATGCGGGTTAGGGATGCCGCCGTCCTCTTTCTCCGGGCTGTGAAAAGCAAGGTCGGCAATCATGCCTTTTGTCACAAACTGCTCCTGTACGAACTTCCTCGCCAGCTCCATGTTTTCTTCCAGCGTCAATTCATTCTGCATGGCAATATCAAAGGAATAGGCAAGCTGTGCTTTTGGATGTTTCTCGCAGTTCTCCACAGCATTCCAGAGGGTCGCCCGGTCAAGATATATTTCCGGCGCATGGGGCGGCAGCATGATTTCCGAAGCGATCACGCCGCCCTTTTTGGTGTAGTCGCTGACTTCTCCATAGTAGCTGCTGTAAAGACGCTCCCCGGCTCGATAGGCTGCGCTGGCAATGGCGCTCTGACCGGCGCTGCGCTTGATCTGTGCGATTGAAAAATGATAAAGTGCTATCCTTAGTCACCGCCTTTCTCCTGCCCGGAAATACGGGCGTGGTTCTCTGTGGCAGACCGGATGAAATGCTCCGCCTGCGGCAGATTCAAAATGCTTTCCATGAGGGAATAAAATTCCGCTTCGGATAGCTCCTTTGTCTGTGGTGCAATGCTCTCAATAGCTGCCCCACGGGTAATCAGCCGGTGCGTCCTCTGTTTCCGGGAACCGCTTTCCAGATACGCCTGCCGGTTTTTCAAACGCTGCATTTTCCGTTTTTCCTGTTCCAGCAGGACAGTGGTTTTTTCATATTCCTGCTTCAACTGTTCCAAAGATTTTTCCATGTTCTCACATCCTTTGCTGATAAGATAAAGAAAGACCATCCGCAGACAGTCCGTGTGTCAGTGCTTCTATAAAACCCGATGAAAAGGGAAAACCGCAGAGCGGATTTCTCTTTGCGGCGGGTACACAGGGGATAGCCGCTTTAGCGGCGCAAGGGGGTGTAGCCACCTTGTCGGAGCGAAGCGAACGCAGACCTCGGATTGCTGATTTTATCAGCGGCAGAGGTAAGCTCCGCAGGACGCACGATACATGGTCTTTAGACTATGTATAGAAGTGCGCCCTTAGTTCCTAAGGGATTTTGCCGTTTCCGGCAGTCTTGTCCTTTTTCTTGGAACGCTTGGAAAGATACTTCGGGCAGTCAACCACAACCGCCCGGAAGCTCTGTTTACATTCGTGCTGGCATTTCCGGCACAGTTCGTTGTAAGTGATACGGCTGCGGTCATTTAAGAAGAAAGACCATTCCAACCGCCGCTTGTTACTCATTCTTGCCATAACCGGCTCCTTTCTCCGTTTCTATCTGATGTACGCAGATAGGCTGTTTTGATGTAGCGTCTCGGTATCATTTTTAAGTTTTTTTCCCTCTGTATGCCCCTTTGGAAAGTGCGGCAGTATTGCAAGTCAGGGAATGATACCTCACGCTTATTTGTCGCTTCCCGGTACGGTTTCGGAGCCTTTTGCCATCCATTCAAAGAAAGCAATTTTGCTGACCTTGATAAGTCTGCCCCTGCGGAACGCTGGAAAGCCGGGTGTGTGTACCAGCTCATAGGCGCTCGCTCTTGAAATTCCCATAATCCGCTGAATGTCCGCCACATCCAGAACCAGCGGTAAATCCTCGTAGCTGTTCAATCTCTTTTTATCGTTCATTCTGTTCCTCCCATAAATCAAATAGGTTAAAATGCTTCCTGTTGCCGTTCTCCCCAAAAGCCGTTTTCCTGCCCCATTCCTGCGGTGTTTCCCTGCATTGGTGCGCCGAATGCGTCACTTCTCCTGCCGGTCATATCCCTTTTGGACGGTCATTCACTTGTCAAGGTACTGTGCGGTACGAAATTACCAACCGCAATCATCATAGCGTACTATCCTTGACAAAACAATGATTCTGCGATACCATGAGTGTAACGGATATAACTGAATTATATAATTACCATAAACAAAGGCAGGGGATAGGGATGGAGAATCAGTTTATACGGCATGAGCCATGTTTTGAGAGGATTTTGTTTGTCCTGACGCTGGACAGGAAGAAAATGAAAGAGCGGATTTTGATTGGGGAAGAACAGCAGATCCGCTTCCGTCTGAACGGGAGCCAAAACGCAGAGGTGCTTTGTGATATGACACGCCCACTGGGAACTTTTTTGATAAACTTTGAGCGTGACACGGACAGAGACTGGAACTTATACGGGCTTTCTCCGCTGCGGCAAGCTCTCCACTCCAACCGATGGAAACAGCCGGAGCTGGAGCAGGCGGCAAGCGAATTTCTTTGGGAGAAATATCTTAGCAACGACCCTCTGAAAATGTATGTGGCGTTCCGTATCTGGAACAGCTATCTGCTTGCCAGAGAACCCCGTGACCGTAACGCTGCCTGTGACCGCTTCATGGATAAAATGAGCAGACTGACCGGGGTATTCCAAAACGAAACCATGAGCTTTGACAGGGAGACAGGAAAACCGAAACAATTTCAAGCTGGCAGCCTTTATTTCAAAGGCGCACCGTCAGAAGATACCCGGCTTGACCTCTGGTTCCCGGACAACCGGCGCACAGAAGAATGTGTGTCTGCCTATGCGTCCCTCTACCCGTTGATTACCTATTATCTGAACAGGCTGAATGACTGGGGGCTTTGCTTCCGGCGGTGCAAGGTCTGTGGAAAATATTTTCTGGCAAAGAGCCAGCGGTATGAGCTGTGCAGCGACAAGTGCCGAAAAGCACAGGCGCTTCAAAACAAGCGGGAATTTGACGAGAGGTCAAGAGAAAATAACTATGACCTGCTTTATAAAAATGAATGCCAGAACTGGCGCAACAAAATCAACCGGGCAAAGAATACCAACGGCTTTCCAGCTGACCGTCTGGAAAAAATACAAGCTACCTTTGCTGACTTCAAGAAAGAAGCATTGCAGAGAAAAAAGGCTGTAAAAACAGGAACAGCCAGCCCGAAAGAATTTACGGACTGGCTGTATCAGCAGAGTAATGTAATTGTGGAGCTGACAGATTATTAAAAAATGTTTGTCAGCTTTATGGCAGTGCAAATTTATATCCGATACCGGTAACGCTTTTGATATAATCAGGATCGCCCGGTTCTGTCTTTAACTTTTTCCGCAGATTGCATACATGGTTATTGATGGCTTTCCGGGAATAGTAGGTGTAATCTTCGTTCCAAACCAAATCCATGATAACCTCATAGGTAAATACCCGGTTCGGGTTCATAATGAGCAGAAGCAGGATGTCGAACTCTTTTATAGTCAGGGCGATTTCCTGCTCATGAACAATCACACGCCTGTATTCCAGACAGATGTATAAATCGCCCTCTTGAAATTCCGTAAGCGGACTGTCTTGCTTCCAGTTGTGCTTTAAGTGAAAACACATAGTTTCAGTTCTTGTTTTCGTTGTCCTTTCAAGAAGATACTGTGCAAGCTCCTCCTGTTGCCTTTCATCAAGCAGAAGTATCAACTTTTCTCCAATCGCTCTGCCGGATTCAGATATATCAAATACAGCTAATTTCCCATATTTTCACCTCACAATTAACTCTTTATATCTGCTGTACGACGGCTTTTTTCTTTTGCTGTCGAGTGGCAGATGCTTCATACTATGTCAATTTCAAAAAGTTCTCTTTATCCTTTATTACTTTTCTGTTTTGTCTGATGTAAAAGCAAGATAACCAAAACAGAAATAGCTATACTGCATAGAATGTATGTCCAATTAAAATATGATAGATTGATTAAATTCTGTGCTGATTGATTTTTAATGAGGTTTGTGTATGGCGCGTTACTCTTAATCGCTTCCATAACTCCTAAAACATTTATCGGGCTTAAATTGTATAAGTACGCACCAAATAAATATATCGCTACCTTTTCAACAATGGACGGTATTAAAATAGCCAATGCAGAAAGCCATAATGGACATTGCTTGTGGGATTTCTGTAAATATACTGCCCCCAAAAGATATGGCAATATCGCAAGGCAACAGCCCAAAAGGACAATATTCTGATGAAGCCCAAAGAGGGCGAAGAATACACGGATAAAAAGATATGTTCCAAATATAATCAACCAATCAATGAGCAAGCCTTTTATTGGCGTGCGCTCTTTTATTGTTTCGTTTTGTAACTGCATTTCATTACCTCCCAAATGGACGATCCACTTTCGGGAACGTCAAGGTTACGGTTGTTCCACCGTAAGAATTGTTTTTTAGCTCCACCGTGATAGACAGGTCAGTTGCCATTTTCTGAACAAGGTATAATCCCATACCCGTAGAACGACTAAGGTAACTGCCCGTATCTCCAGTAAACCCCTTGTCGAAAACAAAGGGTAAGTCAGACAACGGTATGCTTGTGCCGTTGTCTTTAATAGATAAAGAAATCTGTTCACTATCCGCACTATCAGCAATGGAAAAGAGAAGCCGGGGAGCAGGATTGTTCCCCGCATATTTCACACTATTGCTGATTATCTGTCCTAAAATAAACATCAAACCTTTTTTGTCAGAAATCACTTGATAATCGTTTTCGGTATATTCAACAGAAAATCCGGCTTCTTCAAGAAGCGTTAAATTATCTTCAACTGCTTCACGACAAGTTTCAAGAATTGAAAGCGGCTCAAAAAAGTAATCCTTATGAGTAGCTCCAAGCCTTGAAAAGTATAGAATTTGTTCTATATCCTGTCGGGTATGGTCGCGTACATACAGCATACGGGTATGAACCAAAGGGGACATTTCATCTTTTCGATTGTCCAGTAGCAAGGTCATAAGGGATAGCGGTTTTTTGATTTCATGTACCCAATTTTCAATGTAGTGTTCATAATCTGTAACTGTAATTTTCTGTTCGTTGATATATTCCTGCTGCGTCCTCAAATGCTGCCCCAATTCACAGATATAAGGGCGTAATACTGCGGGAACAGCTTCACACAGTAAGTATTCGTTGGTATCGTCCGGCTCCAATAGAAAACGCCGAAAAATAACGTCTGCCCTGTTGCGTTTTCTGATTGATATAGCAAGAGGAATAGCAAGTGCGGCAAATGATACAAAAATTATCAATGCAACATAGTTGATAAAATAATCGGGATTAGCCAGCCAAGCAAGGAATATAAAGAACAAGTCCAAACAGGCAAGTGTAATAATCCATACACGATTAGAGGAAATATATGTTAAAAGTATTTTTAGCTTCTTCATAATCGCACCTGCTCTTTCAAGCGGTAGCCTTGCCCGCGTACTGTTTCTATCCGATCTTCAAGACCAAATTCACGGAGCGTTTTCCTCAATCGCGTAAAGGTTACTTGCAGCGCATTTTCGTCAATGTATTCTTCCGTTCCCCAAAGCACGTTGCACAGCTCATGTTTGGTAACAAGATTAGGGCTTTTCTTCAAAAGCGCAAGCAATATTTTTCCCTCATTGGGTGGCATGAGGGAAGAACTCTTTCCCACATAGATTGTAAAGGTGTTTGGGTCAAGTAAAAATCCGTTCCCGTCCAGTAAACCTTGCCGTATCTGTTCCTCTTTGCGTCGTAATAAATTTTTAATGCGGGCAAGCAGGCGCTCCATATTACACGGCTTTGTTAAGTAGTCGTCAGCTCCCAATCCTAATGCGTGAAGTTCGTCCTGCAATTTATCTCTTGCTGTCAATACCAACGCTGTTCCAATCTGCTTTGCTTTTAATTCTTTGCAGATTTCAAAGCCGGAATGAAATGGAAGATTTATGTCGAGCAAAACCAAATCGGGGGAATACTCTGCAATTTCCGATATTGCGTTTTCAAAATCAAATAACGCAACTGTTTCATACCCCGACTTTCTCAATAAATCCGTCAGTTCTTCCCGCATATAAACATCATCTTCAACTACCATAATTCGTGCCAATACGACCACCTCCTTTCACGTAAGCCTGTTATGAATTAGGCTTGTAATTTATTTTTCCGATTTCCCGTGTAGCTGTCCGCGCAACAGCCACACCGTAAACTGCCATAATAAGAACGACAGTAAATGCCATAATAATCAGCAACGGATAAGATTGCCCGATCTTTGTGCTGTCAGAGTATAAATGTTGCTGCATTGCATAAAGACCAACCGTACCGCTTATACAAGCCAACATTAGGGGGAGCAGGAAATACCATAAAACTTGTTTATAAATTGACCGCTTTATCTGTTCGCGTTGCGCACCCAAAATTGAGAGTGTCAAATATCTTAATTTTGTCGATTGCATTTGTGTTAAGAATTGCAAAGCAAGCAATGCACACGCAATAATCAATAGCATAAAGCCCATATATAAAGTCGTGTAACTCCCGGAGATAAGATAAAATAGCTGTCGCCCGAAATTATCAAGATAGCTTTCGTAATACAGACCGGACGGCTTCAGCAAATCACGTGCTTCCATAACGGACAACATCAGCCCATTTGCTTCTACAAGCTCATTCGGAATACAGAAATTCCAATATACGGAACACGTGTCCGGGTCTACATAGTTATGATATATCTCGTCGGAAACAATCAACGCGGTTACAATTTTAACATTTTCATCCGCAGTAAGCCCTTTCATTGGTACAGACGGAACAAGTGTAACTGACTTTTTGTCAATGGAAATCAACGCATTACCGCTTGTCTGTGCGTTCTCTGCAATCCTGTCTAACAGAGCAATGGTATCTTCCTGTGCTTTCCCTAAAAAGTCCGGGTTGAGGTAAAAAACAGCTTCGTCATTTTCAAGATTTATTTGCTTTTCTCCTGCGGCTTCCAACAAGCGATTATATGATGAAACTGGGAGCATATAAGGAGCAACACTCCCCGTATCAATAAATCCAAGCAGATTAAGGGCTGCGGGTTGATGTGAGCCTAATTCGTAACTGGCAGCTTCTTGTGTAGCAGGGTCTATTACACCCTCTGGCAAGTTTTGAACAATCTCTTTTCTTAATACAGACCAGTCAACAAAGGATTTCATTTCCCCGGAAGCAGGACGTTTCATGTTCCCTGTTTCCATACGGTTAAGATTAGCTACATAAACTCGCATTTGCTCGTCGGAAAGGTATTGTTCAATATTCTGTTCTTCGCCCATTACTGTAAAATCATAGACAGCAGAAGTTCTTGTTAATTCATTCCCATGCGACATAATAGTTGCAGAACCATTTGCAATAAACATAATGGTAAGCATCATCAGAATAGACGCAACACTAATTGAAATATATTTATAAACAACATTTTCGTGAAGCTGTCGCAAAGTAAATACATAAAGTCCATTTGTCGCTTTACGTTTGTTAGAAGCAGCTACTATACTTAAAAGCCGAGCAATGCCACGGATAAAAAGAATTGTTCCAACAATTCCAAGCAGGACAGCAACAAGCAGCATTACACCACCGCCAGCCATGAAGTGTTCTATGGCAACCCAGTATGCAACAAGTAAAACTGCCGTACCAATTACAAGGGATAGCAAACTTCCGTGTGTGCTGCCCGTGTGTTGTTTTTTTGCCATTTCTCCATAAAGCAGTTGGTGAACTTCTTTCTTAAACAATTTTCCACATAGTATAAACAACGCCACACATTGGATAATTAAAAATCCCAATATCGTAAAGAAAACTGCGCTTAACGAAAAACTTGATTGATGTGCAATAATACCGTGTCCGACTAAACGTGCCGTTGCAAGGCTGATAACTTCGGATAGAAAACCACCGCAGATAAGTCCACCCAAAAGAGCGACAAGTGAAGTGATAAGCCCCTCCGTCATAATTTGCGTAAATAATCGGGTCTTTGTCATACCAAACATCAAATATAACCCTAATTCCCGACTGCGACATTCGAGCTGATACTTATTTGCAAATACTACAAGGAAAAATACAAATAATAATGCACAAACATAGACAGTAGGCAAAAGGTTTGTAAGTAGCCGTTCCACGGCGTCGCTTTCAAGGCTACTTAAAAAGCGTATCACGTCCTGCGCTCCGAGAGAAAGCACAATGTAAAATGCCGCTACCGCCGTTACCATTGTCAGAAAGTAAATCAGATTTTCGTTGCGGCTACGTTTGGAATTTCTCCATGCAAGGTTAAAGAACATTTGCGCTCCCTCCTCCCATTTGCGCCATTACGTGTAATATGCGCGCATAAAATTCTTCCCGTGTTTCTGTCGGAACTTTGCGACGCAATTCATGGAAAATAACGCCGTCCTGTATGAACAAAATGCGGGAACAGAAACTTGCTGCGTTAGGGTCATGCGTAACCATTAAAATTGTACGTTCTTGTGATTGATTGACTTCCCGTAACTTTTCCATGAGCAGCCGCGCGGCTTTTGTATCTAATGCACCTGTCGGCTCGTCAGCCAAAATAATATCCGGGTCAGAAATCAAACTACGGGCTGCGGCTACACGCTGCTTTTGACCGCCGGACATCTGCGCCGGAAACTTTGAAAGAACATCAGTAATTCCAAGAAATCCGGCTATATCATTTAGGCGCTTTTCGGCTATGGAAATATCTATATTGTGAATGGATAAGGGCAACAGAATATTTTCTCTGCCTGTCAAATTATCAAGCAAAGCAAAGTCTTGAAACAGATAACCAATTCTATTTCCACGGTATTCCGCTAACTTAGCACCGTCAAAAGCACTTATATTCGCTCCGGAGAGCAAAATTTGTCCAGAGGTGGGTTTAATGACCGTAGCAATACAATTCAATAATGTTGTTTTCCCGGAACCGCTGGCTCCCATAATTCCCAAATACTCGCCATTGCGAACATCAAAGGTAATTCCGTTTAGTGCTTTTGTGGGAACACCTTCTTTGGAATATGCTTTGTGCAGGTCGCGTACTTCTAAAAGTTTTTTTGTATAATCCATACTTAACACCTCTTTTTTGTTCATGTTTTTTTACAATTAAAATTTTACTACACAAAGCACAAATACACCACTTACATTTGATGTAAGGTTCCTTTGCTTGAATTTCACCGCTATTCTTTATGCTGCTTTTCGTCTGTCACCAGACATTCAATCTTCTACAAAATATTCACCATATATCATAGTCGGTTGACCGACCAATAACAACACACTATTTCTTGACAACCTTATACTCATGTTCTACAAGAGTTCTAAATCTATTTGTTTAATCCATAAATGCAAAAAGGACAGCAGTATCAAATTGCTATCCTTGCATTTTATTATGGCTGATAATGTATAAGCGTGGGTTCGTCATATTTGGTGTGGTATCTTTAACTATGGGAAACTCCGCTCTCCCATTTGGATACAGACTGTCTGGAAATGTCCAGGCGTTCTGCCAGTTCCTCCTGGGACCACCCATATTTCTTACGCAACATTATTATTTTTTCTGACAGGATCATTTTCATTCTCTCCTTCTTTTATTAATGTTTTCTTGTGCACACATAGATCGTCGACATAGGAAAATCATAACAAAAGAGCCGGTTGACAACTACCAAGTGCCCTTGAAATTTTGTCAACCGGCAGTTGCGTTTCCGGATTTTTCTGAAATTTTCAGCAATATTACTGTACTTCACGGATCAGACAGTATTGCTTTAACGGAAAATTCTTCTCCATCACACCATATACTTTGAATCCGAACTTTTCATAGAATTCCACGTTTTTCGGATTATGAGTCTCCAGGGAGATCATCAGTTTGTGCTTCTGGGCATAGCCAATGGCTTCCTCCAGAAGTTCCGCCGCGATCCCATGATGCTGCATGGATGGATCCACCGCCAGATAAATGATATGCAGACGCTGATTCTGATGCAGTTGATCCGTCCAGCTGGAATTCAGATAATCCTCACCCTTCATAAAATTCCGAAATGTCTTTAACGAAGGATCCTCCTTGATCAGATAGGAATCCGTCTGTAAAGCAGCCATGGCCTCTGTAAAATAGAACTGAAATACATTGTACGGCTCCGCTTCATCCGATACCACCAATACACTGTTCAGATCCGCGCTGTCTGCGAAGATCTCACAGGTCGCATAAAATTCATCCATGTCACATTTAAACAGCTCCGGCATCAGATTTTTACGGACTTCCGGATCCGGAATCAGCGTCTCGTACAACGGATCGTGTGCAAAGCACTGATTCAGCATTTTCTCCACTTTCGGAAGGTCTTCCTTCTGCACACGATATAACTTATCACTTTCCATAATTGTATTTACTGTTATCTCCTTATTATGATGATGTCATTCCCCGGCTTTGTTGTCTGTGGATCATTCCGTGCTCTGCTCTCGCCATCCTTACAGTTCGAATATCTCTGTCACAGATCTCTCCATTTGTTGCACGATATTCATCAGGCTGACCACAAGTTTGCTGCATGCATGCTCCAGGCTGGTAATTTCTTCCCGGTAGTCCATTTCCTTCATACCGGATCCTGTCAACATCTCCAGTTGTTTTTCTTTTTGGAGAAGCTGCTTGACCGTTCCATATAGATTTTCATGCTCCGGCAGCCTTCCGTAACCCCATTTCAGGCGATCCTTCGGCTGATGGAATACATAATCCGTAAAATGCCTATATACTTCTTCATCAAAATTAAAGGCATAGGCATTGTTGTCTACCTGATAAAGCTTACGAAGTGCGGAGGAAAGTCTCTGTTCCTTCAGATTTCTCACCGCTCCGCCCAGAAGTCTCAGATTTGCACTGCATATCTCATGAGGATACAACACATTTCCGTACCAGTCAATCCGCACAAAAGCGTCCTGCTCCTGTTGGAACCTTGCGAGCAGCTTCTGTTCCAGCGGTCTGATCTGCCGGAAAAGTTCCTCCGCCTCGTCGTATTTTCCATCTCTAAGCAACTGTTTGTAGTTACGGTTGTATTCCTCTACCGCTTCATATTCCTCCCGGCATCTTCTGAGTGCCCGGTCACTTAAAATCTCCAGTTCCTCAATTTTTTCAAGCAAAACCCGTTTTTTCTCTCCCAGCTGCCCCGCCACATCGGCGCGGTAGCAGATTTCCCGACACTGTTCCAAGCCCTTGCGAATCCGCTGCACCACCGGTGAAAACTGCAACGGTACCACTGCCGTTTCATCGAGTGCCAGAATCAGCAGGGCAAACAGCTCGTGATGCAGACGATATACCTGTTCATCATAAAACTCATCGTTATCAAACTGAGAATGGTAGTGGGTCTCCATAAAGCTTCCGCCGGTGAAATCATTTACCATGGACGGTACACCTGCGATCGCCATGGAGAAATCATCCGACCAGGTCTCGATCGGAGATGTCACTGCCGTCTCTTCCGGATAGGCTATCGTCAGATTCGGCAGATCCGCCAGATATTCCTCCAGGAAGCTGACATATTCATAGCAGCTACGGATCCTCGCTCTGGTGCCATGTGCTAACGCAGGAAGCTCAAAGTTCAGATCTGCGATCACCTTGCCCACCCACTCCGGATGTGCGGTAAATATCTGCTCATAAGCTCCCGTAGACCAGTCGAAATTGGAATCCACCACGCCCCATTCCTCGGATGCCATGGCACAGATCACAATGGTATTGTTCGGTTGGAAACCACTGTCCTGCAACGCCTTTGCAATACCAAACATCAGAGCGACCGCTGTATTGTCATCCTGGAATCCATCAAAATAGGAATCATAGTGTGCAGACAAAAGCACCATGCGGTCAGGATGTTTCCCGGGAATCCTTCCCACAATATTATAAGTCGTGCAGTTTCTGGTCACCCTGGATTCCGCATCAAAGGTGACCGTTATTTCCTCCTGATCACGCAGCAGCTCCAGCAGGCCGGCCGCATCTTTTCTGGAAATGGAAAAAGCGGGAGCATCCTCCGGTCCGGCGATATCCTGTGCATTCAGAGCTTCATCGTCGATTTCGCCGTAGCCGCCGCTCTGCACTGCGATCAGGGCTGCAGCTCCTTTCAGATGTGCCTGGTATACCGGATAATTGATCCACCACTCATCTCTCTGGTTGATCTCCACCAATACTAGCTTATCCCTGACATCCTTTCCCTGATAGTCCGTCTCCGTTCCTTTTCCCAGATACATCATGGAAAATTCCTTGGGACCATCGGTGACAAAGGTTGTCTGATAGGCTCCCAGCTCTGCTGACACGGTCTCCCCGGCCGCATTCGTGTAGCTCAACGCTGCCTTATGAAATTCCCAGCCGTCTACCGTCACAGCATCCTTTGTAACCTCAGACAGTCCGATTTTTTCCATTTCTGTCTTCAGCATCTCTCCGGTCTCAAATTCTGCCTTAGAACCCGCCGGGCGATACCCCAGTGTCGGATGTGACCGGTATTGTTCCATTCGTTTTGCCAGTTCATACGAATACGGTATATCCAAATTCTGTAACACCTTTTTCTGTAAAGTCACCCCGTTGTCATGCATATTCTGTCACTCCTGTTTCTATCCTGTCCGTTCTGTCACAGGAACCGTTACTTATTTTTTTACCATAGAATTCATATTTTCAGTAATTTTCTGCAGAATCTCTCTGTTTCTCTCTTCCGCTTCCAGTGTCTCACTGGCATGGGCAGACACTTCTTCCGTAGTCGCTGAGATTGTCTGAATGGAATCCACGATCTCCTGGTTGGCTGTTTTCAGAGCTTCTACTGTCTGAAGCATCTCACCCAGATTATCCACGATCGTATAGCTGCTGTCTTCAATTGCCGTGAAACTGTCCGCCGCGCGCATCGTTCCTTCCCTTTGGCTGCCGATACCGTCTATCATCTGACGGATAACCGTCACCACTTCTCCAATCGCTCCGGATACATTTTGGATCAACTCCGCGATGTTGCCGGTAGCATCCTTTGTCTGGGTGGCCATTCCCGAAATCTCCGTCGCCACTACGGAGAAACCGCGGCCGGCTTCACCGGCTCTGGCTGCTTCTATGCTGGCATTCAGCGCCAGAAGACTGGTCTGATTAGCTATTTTGCTGATGATTTCCACGATGGAATGCATCTCCTGCATATAATGATCCAGCGTTTCCAGCTTCTGTGCCGCCAGTTCACTGTTTCTTGCAGAATCCTCTGCCTGCTCCTTCAGACCTGTCATCTCTTCTTTTCCGGCATCCAGCATTTCTATCGTATGTTCCATATTGCTTCCGATCGTCTCTGCCACTTCACCCACAGTATTTACTTTTTCCTGAATAGCCTCCGTCTGGGCCGTCTGCTGCTGAATCGCCGCTGCAGACTCCCCGGAACCTGCAGACACCTCCTCCATGGCTGTTTTGGTACTGTCAAAAGCAGTTTCCAGTTTATTCAATTCCGCTGTGATATCAGCTACTGAAGTCTCCATCCGGCTGCTCATTTCCATGACTTCACGCAAGGTTGCTTCCGCGCGGTCCTGCGCAGCTGTAATGCTCTCTATATTTTCATCGGTGTTCTTCTGGTTGGATATGGTAGCATAGATGGATGTAATGCACAGCAGAATCATTACCGAAATCTGTATAAATCCTGCGTCCTGCCCCAGATAGCCAAATCCCCCTTGTGTGGCTCCCAGGAGCACCACCAGGATATTCTCTACCACCGTCCCCACATTAATAAGTGCAAATGCCTTGACATCATGATAAGGCATGACTGCAAACATCATGGGAATTACAAATGCATACACCATGTTGCACTGTGCCGTAAAAAGCAGCACCGTATAAAACAACGCAAATCCGATCAGTGACAGATGTTTTATAGCTTTGGTCGCATGATCCCTCTTCCAACAAATAAATTCTGCAAGAACCGGTATGATCCCAAGAAGCAGTAACACTGCCAATACCGGAGCCGACACTGTGTGTTCAACAAATCCGATCACGCTAATGAAAAGCATACATGCATTGATCACACCATGTGCTATCATGGCCACCCGGTTACTTCGTTCCAACTCTTTCATTTGCATTCTCCTTCTCTCCCGTATGATATTATGCCAGGCTCAAAAAGTCTAAGCCCATATGAGCTTGCTTATAAGTGGGTGAAAGACCTTAAATTCATAACATAATTCCTCACATCCCTTATATTGTAATTCATGATGGTATCTCCGTCAATAAACCACGCAAAAATGCAGTCCGGTTTTCTATGAAAATCGGACTGCATTTTCTGTAATTTATATGTTATCTCCCTGCCGGACAGCTTCCGGCCCCTCTTTATACCTTGAAAACATCCAGTACCTTTTCCAACTTATCCGCTAATGCCAGCAGGTTCTCAGAAGAATTCATCAGTTCTGTCATGGTATCACTCATTCCATGAGCCGCCTGCATGGTACTGTCTGCGGATGCTGCATTCTGTTCGGAGATTGCCGACAATCCTTCCACTACATCGCGGATCGCGCTTCCGGACTGTCCCAGGACATCCATCTTCTCCCGGATACCGTCAATATGCTGCAGGGAATTCTCCACACCATCCGCTACTGCCGCAGTTTTCACACCGGTCTCCTCTAACTTGCTCTGCTGGTGATTCATGTTGGCTTCCACTTCACCCATGATCTCCACCATTCTGCCGGAAGACTCCATGATATTTTGGATGATCTGCTCGATCTCGGTTGCGGAGCGCTTGGACTGGTCAGCCAGCTTACTGATCTGCTCTGCTACCACTGCGAAGCCTCTTCCCGCTTCTCCGGCTCTGGCTGCTTCAATGCTGGCATTCAGTGACAGCAGATCTGTCTCGTCCGCAATATCCTGAATCATGGATACTGCCTTGGTGATATTCTGAATTGCTCCGTTCATATCCGTAATCTGTTCCGCTACCCGCAGGACAGATTCCTTGGTGCTCTCGTTGGAGCCGTTCAGTTCCTTCATGATCTCTTCGGAAGCTTTCTCCGCTTCTGCCATCCTGCCGGCATAATCCGTCAGAGATTTTACTTCCTCAGATATATATTCGATCTGCTCGCCGATACGCACTACATTTTCATTAGCATCCGTTGTCTCATTGGCCTGATTCCTTGCGCCGTCTGATATCTCGCCGACAGCATGGTATACATCATTCACAGATTCCTGGGTATCCTGTGCCATCTTGATCAGTTTGTTGGAAGATGCTGTCAGATCATCCGCGGAATCCTTGATCTCTGTTACGATCGAGCGGAGAGTTTTTTGCAGTTTTACAGAAATACGATATACATCCCCAAGTTCATCCTTTTTACGGCACTGCTTTTCATCCGGTTCTGCATCCAGTTCTCCGTTCACGATCCTGCCTAGGAAATGCTTCGTCTTCTTCATGGTCTTCACCATGCTACGGGATAATACGCTTACCAGCGTTGCCGCCACAAGAACACATGCCACAGCAATAAGAATAATATCCTTCACCTGCATCGAGATTGTATCCTTGACATTCTGCATCGGCGTCGCCACTTCGATGGCACCGATCACAGAGCCATCAGAATTGATCAATGGCTGATAATATACATAATAATCTACTTCGGAAATGTTGCAGTCCGTCAGGAACAAAGCCTCCCCAGTCTGAATCTGTGCATAGACATCGTCTTCCAACGCCGTACCGTTAATACGTCCTCCTTCCGGCTTGGTCAATGTCGTGATCAGACGCATATTTCCATACAGAAAAGACACCTGGAAGCCTGTCTTCTCCTGCAATCCATCGATCAACTGTGTCTCCCCGGAAATGGATGTGCCGCCCTTGCGCACCTTGCCTCCCTTATCTCTGGTGTAATCGCCTTCATACAGATTCGTGTAGGTTTCATCCACACTGACACCAACGATCTGCAGAGACTGCTCAATCTGTTTCTCAATTCCGGTCTCTAATGCTTTGGCCCCCACCGTAGCCACCAGTGCACATACAATGATCATCGGCAGAAGGCTCAACGCCAGTATCTTTTTCGAAATTGTGAAAAATGGCTTTTTGTTCCCTTTTACTTTCGTTTTCTTATTCTCTGTCTTCTTCATACTTACCACATCTGCCTTTCTGTAAAAGACTTTATCACATTCGATCCATCTCGAAAACGTTTAAGTATTTTCTCAGTGAATTCATTGTAACATTTTCCATATAGTAATACAATTCGACAAAATTACAAGTATTTTATTGTTAAATTTGGTCATTTTTCCTTAACGTTAAGTGAAAATATTTCTTTTTGTTTACGAAACAGTTAAGTTTTCTGCTTCCAGACCGGCATACGCAGTATCTTTATCAATAGCGGAATGATCATGATAAACCACACAATAGGCTCCGCCGCGATGACACCCAGGTATCCGAACATGGGAACCAGCGTCGCCGCGATCACAATTTTCCCTATCATTTCCAGTGAGCTGGAGATCAGCGGTACAATACGTTCTCCCAACCCCTGCATGGCATTTCTCACAATACAGATTACCGCCGTCACATAATAGAACAAAGTATCTACCTTGAGATATAACGTTGCATTGTAGACCACTTCCGGGTTTTCACTGCCCGTGACCAGCCATACCAGCCAGTCACCGATGGTATAAGCAGTCACAATATTAAGCGTACACCAGATGCAGGTATAACCGGTTGCCAACAGGATTCCTCTGCGGATCCGTTCGATTTTGCCGGCTCCCAGATTTTGTCCGCAATAGGTCGCCATGGTCTGACCGAAGACGCTGAACATGATCATGAAGATCTCGGAGATCTTGCGGACTGCCGTATGAGCAATGATAATATTCTGTCCCAGCTTATTGATGGAAGTCTGCAATGTCAATGTACCGATATTGACCAGTGAGCTCATGAATCCCATGGAAAGACCGGAGCTTAACATATTGCGGAGCATTCCGGCATCCTGCAGCTTCATATCATCCACACGTATCCGCAGAATTTCATACTTTTTCCACAGATAGACCGCACACACCACCACAGCGATCAGCTGCGACAGCACAGTAGCAACTGCGGCACCCAGCACTCCCATATGCAGCACCACGATCAGAAGCAGATCTCCTCCGATATTCAGCACCACCGACACTGCCAGCACGATCAGCGGGGTCACGGTATCTCCGATTGCTCTTAAGGTCGCCGATAATACATCATATAATAAAGTAACAACAAGTCCCGCTATGATCACGGACACATACTGTGTTGCTGTGTGCAACAGATTTTCCGGCACATTCAGGAATCTGAGGATCGGCTGTAAAAATACAAGTCCTCCAAATGTCAGTACCACCGCTGCCAATAGACCAAGCACCAGAGAATTGCCTAAGGATCGGCGCAATCTGTCCATATCCTTCGCTCCGAAGCACTGTGCCGAAATAATAGCAAAGCCATTGCACATTCCCATTAGGAATTGTACGATCAGGTTGCTCAGCGTCGTCGTGGCCCCCACTGCCGCCAGGGCATTATCTCCCAGAAAAGTACCTACGATGCGGGTATCTGCCAGGCTGTAAGTAAGTTGCAATAAATTGGCCAAAAAAATAGGAAGGGCAAACGTCAGTATCAAAACTGACGGTCTGCCCTTTGTAAGATCTTTCATATAGTTCCTCACTTCTATACTTCCGGAAAAAATATGGATTTTCCCCGTGTGATAGGGCTACAGAACTTTTTTAAAACTTTTTCTTGGCATTGTCAAGGTATTTCTTGGTCTCAGCCACCACAACACCATTTAATGCCAGCAGTGCGATCAGATTCGGGATCGCCATCAGACCGTTGAAGATATCTGCGATGGTCCATACTGCCTTAACAGTCATGTAGGGTCCGATGAATACGCAGGCAATGTAGATCCAACGGTATACTTTGATCGCCTTCGGCTTCTGACCGATCAGGTATTCCAGGCATCTCTCACTGTAGTAATCCCAACCGAGGATCGTGGTAAATGCAAAGAATACCAGGCATACCATCAGGATAAAGGATGCAATAGAGCTGTTAAAAGGCAGCCCCTGCTGGAAAGCTCTGGTGGTAACATCCACGCCGTCCAGACCTACGTTCCAGGAATCGGTAATTACGATCGTAAGACCGGTCATGGTACAAATGATCAGAGTATCAATGATGGTACCCAGCATTGAGATCAGACCCTGTTTGGCAGGAGAGTCGTTCTGCGCTGCAGCCGCTGCGATCGGTGCACTACCGATACCGGCTTCGTTGGAGAAAATACCTCTCGCAATACCCTTCTGCATTGCCATGATAACCGCTCCCAAAGCACCGCCGGCTACGGCACGCATACCAAACGCACTCTGTACGATGGTCACGATAGCTGCCGGAATGGCAGTTACATTAAAGATCAGTACTAACAGACAGGCTACTACATAAGTCACTGCCATAAAAGGAACGATGACCTGTGCCACGGTGGAGATACGCTTTAATCCACCGATAACAACCAGTGCCACGCAGATGGTCAAAAGGATTCCGGAGATCACCACGCTCCAGGAATAGTCCATGCCGAAGAGCTGTACGGTATGTGCATTGTTCGCATCGAAGAAATTATGTACCGCACTGGTGATACCGTTGATCTGGGTAAAGGTTCCGATACCGAACAATCCCACGCATACACCCATAAAAGCGAAGATCTTCGCCAACCATTTCCAGCTCTTGCCCATACCGTTTTCGATATAGTAGAAGGGGCCGCCGATAATGTGTCCATCCTCTGCTACCACACGATATTTCACCGCCAGCAGGCACTCGGAATACTTCGTAGCCGTACCTACCAGCGCAGCGATCCACATCCAGAACAAAGCTCCGGGACCGCCTGCTACAATAGCCGTTGCCACACCAACGATATTACCGGTTCCGATGGTAGCGGACAATGCCGTACACAGTGCCGCGAAACTGGATACTTCGCCGTCTTCGCCCGACTTTTCATTGGCAATTAAGTGTTTGATTGCATGGGGAAGCTTCGTGATCTGCAAAAAATGAAGTCTGGCTGTAAGAAAAAGACCGGTAGCCAGAATGAGGACGATCAGGGGGATGCCCCAGACGAAATCATCCACTGTGGTCAGAAAGTTACTAATCATGTCTAACATATTCCCTCTCCTTCCGTCACCTCTTGTGACGTCCTATCGTAGATTGATTTCTTCCGAAGAGAATGGGAATAAGCATATAGATGCTCTGTCCTTTTGCCTGAGAGATTGGCAGCTTTACTGCCGTACACCTTCGGCGCCTTCTATACGGAAATATGATAATTGCTTTCCGTGGAAGAACTCTCCAGAGTAAATCTTTACCGCACTAAAGCGGCAACAAAATCACAATAGCATACTTTTTCACCCATTGCAACTTTTTTTATCTTTAGTCATTGATCTGACCAACACAGACATTGACTTTTATGGTACCTGATTACTATAATATAATTCATATGAATACTAACACGAACAATCACAAAACTTCATATTCCATTACACGTGGACTGTTTTTCCTGATCATGTGTTCTGTGATTTTTACAGTACTGTACTACAGTCTGCCCAGGCAGAACCGTGAGCCGGCAATATCGGATTATATTGACTTTTCAGAAGGCTGGACCACCTCCGATGGAAGCCCCGTTGATTTTTCCCATATCAGCGGCACCTGCACAGTGACCAAGAAGCTTCCTGCGCTGACTCACGACATGGCACTTTTCTTTTTTTATAAAAGTTCCAATGTGACGATCCTGATAGACGACCGGCTGATCTATGAGACCATGCAGCCGGAGAGAGTTTTCTTCGGCAAGACACCGGGAGCCTCTTATGTCTCTCTGCCGATCTACCGGGAAGATTCCGGGTGCACGCTCACCCTGGTGATCGATAATCCTTACGGAGACGGCAGTGGCAAGATCAATCATATGTACCTAGGACGTAGTGAAGATATCCTGATAAGCCGCATCCGCGACAAGGCACCCGGATTCGGCATCAGCTTCCTGATCGCCCATCTTGGTCTGGCATTTATCCTGTTTTATCTGCCATTACACAAGAAGCACATCATCGGCAGTGAGATGCTTTATCTGGGATTATTTGCTCTGAATACCGGTATCTTTATGTTGGCAGATAACCGTATGCTGCAGCTGATCCTGCGTAACAGCCATATTTATCATACAATTGCGGAACTTTTTATGATGCTGATCACCATTCCACTGTTTCTGTACCTTGGCAAAATGTATACAGAGTACTCCCCTGTGATGGTACAGACAGTATGCCTGATCAGTGTCATGGATTTCAGTATACGTTTCTGCCTGAATCTGACCGGTCTCAAGGACTTCCATGAAAGTCTTCGTCTGACCCATATTACTTTTGGCATTCTGATCGCACTTGTTATCTATGCCATCGGCAAGGGGTTTTATCAGAATCAAAGGCAGCATCTGAAGCACAATCTATATCATAACCTTGGAATTCTGTGTCTGTGCTTTGGCGTTCTACTGGATATCCTGCTGCTATGGTTCGGCAGTGCTCCCGAGACCAGCTTCTTCACACGGATCGGTGTGCTTATGTTCCTGATCATGGAAGCAGTCCAGGTTACCCTGCGCCTCATGACCAACTATCAGGAAGGTGTTCGCATGCAGCTGCTCAGCCGCCTGGCTTATCGCGACGGTCTGACCGACCTGCTGAACCGTACTTCCTATATGGAAGAATTGAAAAGACTGGACGCATCCCATAATTTTCATGTGTTGCTGGCACTGTACGATGTGAATAGCCTCAAATATGTGAACGACACCTACGGTCACCAAAGCGGTGATGAAATGATCCGCCGGGTAGCGGATACTCTGTCGGCACATCTCGGTTCCTTAGGAAAATGTTACCGGATCGGCGGAGATGAGTTCGTATTCCTGTCGACCGTATCCGATTCCGAAAAAGAATTTCTCAAGCTGCAAAGAGATTTCGAAGCGTCTCTGGGAACTCTGAAGCTTCCTGACGGTTCCGAGCATCCCATTACTGTAGCCATGGGATATTCCGTACTGACCCATACTATGCCTCGTTCCATGGACGATATGGTCCGGGAGGCCGATGCCAAAATGTATGAGGCGAAACGACGAATGAAAACAGAAAATTGATCATAGGATTTGCAGATCTTATTTCATTTTGTAATGTAACTTGAAAGTTAGTGAAATAATCCCGTAGCCCTTGGCAGGGTATAAGAAACGCGGCACGCTCGTACTTTAGTACGATGCGCTCCTGTCGCAGAGCGTAGCGGTACATAAGCGGTCACAATACGACCGCAATGCGTCCCTTGGGACGCTATGGTACCGACGTCTGCTTACGGCACTGCTTATTCTTATACCCAGCCGGGGCTACTGGTTTTTTGAAAGCTTTCCAAAACGCAGAACTCCCGGAGTATGCGGTGCCATGTCGAAGATGTTTGTCGGAGGATGTTGATATTTTCTAGAAAAGTGCTGAAAGACAGGGGGAAAGCGGACACGATGTCCGCGTCAGCCGATTGTCGACATGGATGTCGACTGTAGGCGGCCCCGTCATGACGAGAACCACTCATCACTTTTCGTAGAAAATTCACATCCCGAGACCTTACATCGAGACATGTGTATCGCATGCTCCGGGAGTTCGTGGATTTTGCCAATGTATTTCACTAACTCTCAAGTTAGTTTGGTGTAAAAACTCTAAAAACAATGAATTCCGTACAAAAAAATTCCCAAATCCGGAATTTTTGTACGGAATTTCTTCATTTTGCACGCTCAGCGAAAATAACAGCTTTTTGCATGGCAAAATCTCCTGTTTTTGTATTTTTTTTAGAAAAAATAGCGTTTTTAATACAAACAGAACTCCCCGCGTAACTCTCCATCAACTACGCTTGGCAGCATGTTCCAAATAGAGAAAAAAAGCCACATTCAGAACAATGCCCACTGCAGTAGAGATGGGGGCTGCGAGGCCGATATTGGTGAGACTTGCGTCCGGTTGGATACTCATATAGTAAGCGAAAGGAAGTCGGACGAGAAGTGTCTGGATCAGTCCCTGAAGCATGACCCACACGGTCTTGCCATTACCGTTAAAATATCCCATCATGCTGAACAGCACAGCAGTCAATAGTGTTTCCGGTGCGAAACCTTTCAGATACTCATATCCTCTCTGCACCACTGCCGCATCCGCGGAGAAGATACCTGCCAGCAGATCCCCCCGGAAGAACACCAGTGAAAAGGCAAAGCATCCCACCAAAAGTCCGATGCCGATACCGGTGAACATGGTCTTCTTCGCCCGCTTCTGTTCTCCGGCACCTACATTCTGTGACACGAAAGAAGAAGTGGACTGCATCAGTGCACTGGGGATCAGCATGGCAAAGTTAACGATTTTGCATGCCACGCCGTAGCCAGAGGAAGCTTCCAGTCCCAGGCGGTTGACAAAGGCACACAGTGCCAGGAAAGAGCCTTGCGTCAGACACTCCTGCAAAGCTAACGGCAGACCAATCTGCAGGAATTTACCACACTGGGGATTCCAACGGAAATCGTATCCAGTAATGGTAAAGGGCAGTCCCTTTTTCACAAGGCGTACAATTGCAAACACTACGCTCAATGCCTGTGCAAAAACAGTAGCCAGCGCTGCTCCCATGGCATCCATGCCCAGTCCTGCCACCAGCACCAGATCACCCACGACATTGACAATGCACGCCACGAATACAAACAGCAACGGGGAATTGCTGTCACCCAGTCCACGGAAAATGGCTGACAATACATTATATGCCACAATAAAAAAGATTCCGGCACCGCAGATCCGGATGTAAGCAACGGTCAGCCCTACCGCCTCTTCCGGTGCCTGCATGAGAACCGCAATAGGACGGGCAAAGCCCACCATAATTACAAACAGCACCAGCGAGATCGCTGCAAATACAACGGTTCCGCCGCCGATGATACTGCCGATCTGATCCTCTCTCTTCTCCCCGAGATACCGGGCAATCAGCACGGTGATACCCATGGCCAGCTGAGTCACCACAAAGGTCACCAGATTCAGCACCTGACTGCCGGTGGATACACCGGAAAGTCCGGAGGTGGAGCCGAAACGTCCCACTACCAGCAGATCCACTGCACCGTAGGCCGCCTGTAAGATCAGTGCTCCCAAAATAGGAACCATAAAGCGAAGCAACTTTTTCAAAATACTTCCCTGTGTAAAATCCATCATGTCATTTTCTTTATTTTTCAAAATACTCTCTCCTCTCGCACATCACCTGATAAAAGGTCTCTATGGTCTGTATCATCACTTTCGCATCTGCTTCGGAAATGCTCTCCAGATACGGTGCCAGACCGGAAAAATAATTCTCGTTATATTTTTCCGACAGCTTTCGTCCCTCTTCGGTCAGGGAAATATAGGTGATCCTACCGTCTTCCGCCGCATTGGCTTTCCGCAGATACCCCTTTTCTTCCATTTCTTTTACTGTCCGTGTCACGCCGGGACGGGGGATATTCAGATAGTCACTGATATCTGAAATCTTCACAGCAACCCCCTGCCTCTCCATGATCTGGATCACATCCAGAAAATGAATATAAGAGGGTGTCACGCCTGAGGGCAGCGCGGGAAGCATCTCCCGGATTCTTTTTGCCTGATAACAGGCATCCAACATTCGTTTTATGGTCTGAACCGTCATTCTTTTTCCTCTCTGATATCTTTTTTCTATTCTTTAATTGTCTTTATAGTTACCACTAGTAATTATCTTTGGTAATTATATGTAAACATTTCAGATTTGTCAATGAGATATTTTCATAAACACAAAAACAGCAGACTCTTTTGGAGAATCTGCTGTTTTCCTTTCTCTTCATTCAGATCATAAAGTTTCCACCTGGATGATTGTTTACGCATCCGATCTGGCATAGGCGTTTTTCATCTGCCCACTGAGTTCATACAGGACTTTGTCCAGAGTATCGGCTGCCTCACACTGAAGCATCCCAGCAATCTTTTCGTTGGCCTCTCCCTGTAATTTTTTACGAGTTTCCTCGTCAGTCTCCTGCGCCAGCAATGCATCGTAGCGATTCAGGATCTCGTGGCTTTTCGCTGCCACCTTTTCCTGATAACGTTCGATATGGAACACGGATTTGCTATAAGAAGCATCGGCCATGGCTGCGATCATACGGCTCATCCAGTAGAAGTTCTCGGTGGAGACTTTTCCGGTGGTCGCTGACAGGTACTCAGGTGTCCTATCGATGCCGGTATAAAAAGGTGCCAGTACATTAAAGGCATTAGAGGCCAGCGCCAGCCACTGAACCGGCTCTCCCTCCGGACGCATCTGGATCAGGGTCATGACGTCATTGCGGTTGATGCCGATGGAACGATAGGCTCCCCGCATGGACTTATCTCCATAAGCCGCATAAGGATCGTAGGGCGTTCCCTGATAATGGGAAGACAGCACATATTTCACATCTTCCACTGTGATCTTCTTCTCCGGCACCATGCACCAGGGCAGATCATCGGAAAACGGTGTGTACTCTGCATTCGGGCCATCCCAGACCTTTGTACGGGGATTCAGGGTCCGCAGCATATACCAGGCTCTTGCGGTATTGTATACATGGTCGGAATCGTCATGGCTTCCAAAGGCATCTCTGGCGGAAAAACTGCCGTCCTGTGACAGATCCAGGTAGTTCTTTTCAATAAATTCTTTCAGATCCGCGGAACACATATGCTCCTTTTGCTCCGTCAGCGCATCTTCTAGATCAAAGGCATCGATTCCGAACTGGTTCGGCATCACCACATAAGCGTCGTCCGGCACTCTCCGGGCAATCCAGTGATGGCCGCCGATGGTCTCCAGCCACCAGATCTCGTTTTTATCGGAAAAAGCAATACCGTTCATCTCGTAGGTACCGTATTTCTCCAACAGGCTTCCCAGACGTGTGACACCCTCTCTGGCACTGTGAATGTAAGGAAGCACCAGAGACACAATGTCCTCCTCGCCGATGCCGCCGGAGATCTCTTCCACACCATCCTTCGCCGGAACATATTCCACCAGTGGATCCGCTCCCAGAACTCTGGCATTGGAAGTGATGGTCTCTGTGGCCGTCATGCCCACACCTGCCGCATTGACACCGTGCGCTGCCCAGATACCCTCTCCGTCCAGTGCATTGGGGACTGCGGTATAACGCATGGGATCCTCCGGCAGATCGATCTCCACATGGGAAAGCACGGATTCGTATTTTTTCGGCTGTTCTTCCGGATGCACCACAACGAATTTCTTCGGTGTGAACTGCCCCGAAGGAGAATCGTCATTCCGGGCGATCATGGTGGAACCGTCATAAGATGCTTTTTTTCCTACTAATATGGTTGTACATGGCATAATCATTACCTCCTGATACTGTATTTCAAAATTTTCTTCTCCGGCACCGGAAATCTGTGTTCCAGTCCTGGCACTTATGCCAGCTTCTGTCCGTTAATGACTACATTTTGAATTGTCTCCGGCCTGCCCTGTAAAGGCTCGATCTTTGTGAACTGTCTGCAGCCGGTGACTTCAATATTCTCCATCTGCAGATTTCTGAAATACGGGATGTCGTCCTCATTTTCCATGGCAATGGTCTCTTCCCGGTTCAGGGAATTGAGCACATAGGACATGGTCAGGATCACTGCCTCGCCCTTGATCTCGCTCATATGGATATTGCGGAGAGTGATATTTTCCACCACGCCGCCGCGGCCCAGCGCACTCTTCATGCGGACACCCACATCGGTTCCCACGAAAGTACAGTTCTCCACCAGAATATCCCTTACTCCGCGGGACATCTCACTGCCGATGACGAAGCCGCCATGGCCTTCGTTCACCAGACAGTCATGGATGTAAACATTGCTGCAGGGTCCCTGAATCTTGCGGGCAATGGCATTTTTGCCGGACTTCATGCAGATGGCATCATCTCCGGTCTCAAAAACACTGTGATGAATATGCACATTAGTGCAGGACTCCACATCAATGCCGTCACCGTTCTGGGCATAATAAGGATTGCGGACCTGTATATGCTCCACCGTAAGGTTCTCGCAGAAATAGGGGTGGATATTCCATGCCGGAGAGTTCATGAACGTTACGCCTTGCAGAAGCACATTTTTGCAATGGCGCAGACTGATCATCACCGGGCGGTAAAAATCGTAATAGGGTGCCGCGGCGGCCAGTGCTTCCTCGGTGTTTCCCTGAATGTTGTGGTGATTTCCTTTTAAAATCGACTCTGTGGGCATCCAGATCGCTGTTTCTTTCGTCTCTAACACATAAGGGCTGATGGTAAACAACGCATCCCACTGTTTTTCCGTCATCTTAAACTTCTTGATCGGACGCCATTTATCACCGCTGCCGTCAATGATGCCTTCTCCGGTAATGGCGATGTTTTCTGCATTTTCCGCGGTAACGGGAGATACGGTGCGAATGCAGTCCTGACCTTCATAGCTGGTGATCCGCAGCGGATAGTCCTCTTTGGACTTGATGAATTTTAACATAGCCTGACTGTCCAGATGAAGATTGACACCGCTTAACAGCCGGAGCGGAGCCACCGCCCAGATGCCTGCGGGAACTCTTACCGTACCGCCCCCCTGCTCCGACACTTCGCAGATCGCGCGGTTAATGGCCTCCGCATTGTGTCTGCCGGTCTCGATCTGCAAATCGCCGCTCCTCGCGCCGTATTCTGCTATGGACACCTCCCGGTCCGGGAACTGGGGAAGTTCTACTTTATAATTCTGATTATACATGGTTATTGTTTTCTCCTTTGAATATTTTCATGGATACTTTCACATTTTTCTATGTTTCTGATTCTAGCGTGTTCCGTTTCGGACTTCCACCCGGTTTTTGCGTTTTTCCGAAGGGTTCTACTGCTTATTTGTGCCCTTCCGCGCAGATCCAGTCCTCGCCGTCTTTTAAGTGAATCCGTACCTCTTCAAATCCTGCATTTTCCAGCAGTTCCCGGAATTCTTCCGGTGTGGGATTAAACAGATGGAATCTTTGAATGTTTTCCCGCACCTGTTCCGGCAGATCCTCCTTCTGGTAAATGTCGGCCACCAGTAAAAAGGTTCCCTGCTCCTTCAATACCCGGTAGACTTCTTTCAGATTCTCCGCGGGATCCGGCCAGAAATAAAAGCTTTCCACCGTAATGATCTTGTCAAAAGCATTGTCCGCAAAGGGCAGTTTTTCCACTGAGGCTTCCACGAGATCCATTTTTCCCTGCTGCAGTGCTTCTGCATTGGTTTTCCCGGAAAGCTCCAGTGAAGTGGCGGAATAATCCACTCCGGTCAGATGTCCGTCACGCACCTCTTCACTCATGCGTTTCAGAGTTGCTCCTCCACCGCAGCCGATGTCCAGAATCCGGTCATTCTCCCGGATCTTCCAGTGTTCCAGCGCCCAGCCGGTCACTGCGTAGTGGCTTTCGTTCATGCGGCGCAGCATCTTCTCCCCATCCTCCCCGACCGGTTTCCCGGGGTTGCCGGAGATGGTGATCTCCTGCTGGGTGCGTTCGTTGGTGGTTAGGTTTATGGTATTATTTTCTGTTTTTTCAGTCATGATCTTTATTCCTTCTTCCAGCCGCTTTCTTTTTGGATCTTTGCGGTTTTCTTTGCAATTTTTACTATCTCTATTATAATAGTAACTGTTTATAATCATGTAAAGGGCAATCCCGTTATTGAGAATATCTCTGAATAAGGGATTTGGCAAAACACCCGATACAAAGTACAATCTGCGAAAGCATACGCCGAAAATGCAGTGGAACGCTTGCAGGTTACGGAAAGGCATACATTTTTTATGAAATATTATCTTGCCCCCATGGAGGGACTGACCACTTATAATTTCCGCACTAACTGGAACCGCTGTTACGGCGGCATGGACAAATATTTTACCCCTTTTATCTCCAATCGGCACATGAACAGCAGAGAACGCAACGATGTGCTTCCGGAACATAATGTGGGCATGTACACCGTACCGCAGATCCTGACCAATAAGGCGGAGGAATTTCTGTCGCTGGCAGAGCAGCTGGCCGGATATGGCTACCACGAGGTCAATCTGAATCTGGGCTGTCCTTCCGGGACGGTGGTGGCAAGAAACCGTGGTGCCGGCTTCTTAGGCACGCCCCGGGAACTGGAGGATTTTCTGGACGAGGTCTTCGAAAAATGTCCACTGGAAATCTCCATCAAGACCCGCATCGGCATGGACTACATGGATGAATGGGCTCCACTGCTTAAAATATATCAAAAATTCCCCATGAAGGAACTGATCATTCACCCCAGACTGCAAAAGGAAGGTTACAAGGGGACACCCCATCTGGAAGCTTTCGCAGAGGCGGTGGAAGCCCTGCAATGTCCGCTGTGCTATAACGGGGATATTACCTCTCCGGAGTCGCTAACGCAGATTCTTACGAAGCTTCCCAGTATCGATACGGTCATGATCGGCCGGGGAATTTTGCAGAATCCGGGATTATTGCAGGAATTGAAGGCTGCCTCCACGGAGAGTGTTGCGCTGCCGTCTTGTGAAGAGCGTCTGGCTGTCCTGAAAGAATTCCACACTTCCCTCCTGACCGGTTATCAGGAGATCATGTCCGGCGATACCAATACGCTCTATAAGATGAAGGATCTCTGGACTTTCTTAAGCCACAGCTTCGAATCTCCGGACAAATACGTAAAAAAGATCCGCAAAGCCACAGATGCCAGCGACTATAAGCTGGCCGTCAATGCGTTATTCCGGGAGTGCGCATTGAAGTCGGAGAATTCTTGATCCTGACATCATCCCATACCTTTATTCCCCGGTGTCGAACTGTTCTCCTTCGTTGGCGTCTTCCATGACGACCTCCGGCTCCGGGATGCCTGCATTTTCCACATAGCTGAAATGAATGACCGCCTGTGGCCAGTTGAAGCTGATCCGGGCGGTCTTCTGCCGCTCCTCGCCTGCCTTGCGGATCAGTTCCAACAGTTCCTGCAAGACTTCTCTGGTCAGATAGCCTCCCCGCCACTGGAACGTCATGGCCCGGCCTTTTTTCGCCATCTGCTGTGCTCTTTTATATACTTCTTCCGTTTTCGTAAAGGAAAGTTTTTTCTCCTTGTAATAAAAATGATCGTTGTCCGGACAGCCGGGTGCCGGGGCGATCAACGGTTCATGATCCCGGAACACTGCTTTATCTCCCAGATTGAAATAGTCGTAGCGGATCTCTCCGGGTGCTTCCGCATTGCCCTGATGTTTTCCCAATGTATTGTCAAATGTGGCATCCAGATGGTAATACTGCCCGCCGATCCGCACAATATTCCAGGTGTGACGGTACTTGATCCCTTTCTCCGGATTGTTGCCGCAGATAGCGATTACACACCACACACCCAGCGTATCACAAAGAACCTTCACCGATTTGGCAATGCCCTCGCAGACACCCACGCCCTGTCCCAGCGGTCCGATAATCTCATGGGAATAGGGCTTTTTCAACTTATCGTAGGTGATATTTTCGCAGATAAAGTCGTGAATGTACTTCTCTTTTTCCCACTCTGTGAACTTTGCGGCAGGTCTTGCCAGCTTTTCCACCCGGGACTGCATGGCTTTCTGATGTTCTCTGATCTTATTTTTCTCAAACAGATACTCCGGCACGAAGATGATATTGGGGGAGTCCTGATAATATCTATACCGATAACTCACTACCCAGAAGATCTCCGGATGATCCAGCCGCAGTCGGAAAAATACGTCATACAATTCTTCCGCCGGGATCCGCGGCAACTGGATCTCGTCTGCCAGCGCCAGCACTCCCTGCTGCATAGCGTGATAGGCGGCCTGCTGGGGCTTGTTCATTTTCTGATAGTAATATGGTTCCATGGTAGTTTCCTATTCTATTGTTTTCATCTGTCTTATTTTTACATTTTAACAGAAGGTTTTTCTTTTGGGTGGATGTTTTTGATATTTTTGATATTTTTGATATTTTTTTGATATTTTTTGAAACTTTTGCAGCAGATGCATAGTCTAACCATCAGAGACCTGTAAGATATGGTTTTATTTAAGAGAGGAGTTTTACTTATGAAAAACAAAATGATCTGTGCACTTTTAACTACTGTGATGGTATTGTCTTTTGCTGCCTGTGGCAGTCAGGGAAATGCAGCAGCTTCGGCGGAAAGTACGGTGACTTCCGAAAGCGGTGCGGAGGCTTCTACTGCTGAAAGTTCTGCTGCTGAAGCTAGTGCTGAGACAACTACAGAAGTTTCTGCTGATGCGGCCAATGGTACTTCATATGAAGACAACTTTGCAGTTTCCACAGAGGATGCTGCCGCTTTCGCTAAAAAGATCCAGGATGCCGTAGCCGCTGAAGACCTGAATGCTCTCGCTGATCTGGTCAATTATCCGGTCTATGTTGCTCTGGGCGATGGCAGTGTGATCGAAACCAGGGAAGATCTGATTGCCTTAGGTGCAGACAAAATCTTCACCCCTGAATTGAAAGACTCTATGGCTAATGCTGATCTGTCCGAATTAAGCCCCAGTATGGCAGGCTTCACCCTCTACAGCACCGGTGACGGCCCCAACATCACCTTCAATGTCCAGAACGGAGTACTCGGCATCAGCGGTATCAATTACTAATTTCCGCTTTGAACCATTAAGGGGAGCCTTTCATCAGGCTCCCCTTACTCGTGTCGAAACAACCGTTGTCAACGGTACCATAGTGATATCTATGTTCCCGTTTGTCTTACGCGTGATCAGCGTGGCTCCCCGCTGGATATATTGCTTCGCGATGCCGGAATATCCCAGATAATCAATGGACATTCCGTAAGTCATGCGGATACCTTTATAGGTCAGTGACAACGTATTCAGATGATCGTGTCCACAGAAAATCCATTTCAGCCAGCCGTTATCCACCGCTTTTTCAAAAAAATGAGGTGGTCGGTTCGATATTCCGAAGTACTCGTCCTTTTCTCCGATACTGCCGTGTTCATAAATCACGCTGTGATCGCCCAATTTCATTTTCTCATAAGCTTCCTTAAATTCTGCGGGCGGCATGTGGAAAAATGCCATGGCAGGCACTTTTCTCTCGTTCAGTTTTTCCATGCACCAGTCCGTCTGATCCTCATGGATCCGGTCGAAACCGCTGAAAAACCAGCCGTCACCATACATGTTGGAATCCAGCAGAATCAGCGGAAGTAACAGTTTTCCCTGATCATCTGTGAGGTCTACTACAAAATTCCCTACGCCGGTAATGGGATTCTGAGGACTGTGTTCATATCTTCCTTTGGTAAAAACAGCGTATTTCCCCGTGGCAAAAATCTCCGCCAGCTGCTCCTTATTGCAGGTGGAGCCCATTTCACAGTCATGGTTACCAAAGACCAGAGTATAGGGAATCTGAAAACCATCCAGAAATGCCAGCAGTTTTTCTGCCTGCTTTCGGTTGTTCATGGTACCGCTTTTCGGGAAAAACGGGAAAACAGAATCTCCGGTCAGGACGATCAGATCCGGTCCCGTCCGGCGGATCAGCTCCGTCACCGCTTCCAGCGCCAGTCTGTCCTTTTTCCGGGAAAACATGCCGAAACCAAGGTGCAGGTCTGTCAGCTGCAATATTTTATAATCTCTGTCCGTCGGGATGCAAAGAGAAAAAGTCTCTTCGTCCCGAATCTGAAAGTTTTTGGAAGTATACATAAGAATCTCTTTTCTTTTTGGGGATTAACTCAACGGGATCAATGCTCCTATTGCAGAAAGTACTGTTGAAATCACCATCAGCACCTGAAAAGGCACCGTGCCGATCACACCGCAGATAGGACTGCTGCCCGCCTTTTTTCTGGATTTACCGTATGTCAGCACCAGTATGATGCTCACCAGTACCACTACACCGCTCATAATCCGGGTCAGAACAATAAAGCTGTTCACGCCAAACACCGCAAACAGGATGCAGGGAACTGTGGCGATCAGCCAGCTGATGCGGTTGCCGCTGCCGATCTGCTCATGGACCACATCGCGGAGGGCGAGAGTATTGCTCCAGAACGTGGTAAGTAAAGCAAACAGGGAAAATACGCCTGCCAGGATCATCGCCCAGGTACCGATACTTTCTCCCAACTGCATGTATGCCAGTTCTTTTTCCAGCGCTCCCTTGGTTCCCAGGAGAACCGTACCCGTTACGATCAGGACAAACACTGAGGAAAGCCCAAAACCGATGAAAATGGAACGACGGATCTGTTTCGCGTTGCCATCCAGGCCTTTCACCACCTGGATCACTGCCTGATTGGCGGAAGTTGCGAACACCACCATGCTGTACAGCGCCAGCAGATTATTCCAGTGGAACTGTGCCCGTTGCAAAGAATTCAGCGGATGCAGAAAAGTTCCTACCGTCATCACTGCCACAATTCCCATGAGGACAATGACTGCGTACTTCTGTGCGATGCCTACGGCTTTCATGCCGATAAATACCACAACTCCGGCGATCACATAGTACAAAACCTGCGCCGCCACAAAAGGCATTCCGAACCAGTTCACAAAAATCTGGGCGCCACCGTTGATGTTGCCGCTGACACCGATCATAATTGCCAGCCCATAGACAATAAATACGCTCCAACTGAAGATCTGCTTCATTTTCCCATGAAACAGCTCTCCTTCAAAGCTTTTCACTAGTTGGACACCACCATTATTGTAAGACAACTCAGCAATGATCAGGTGCAGGATCACGTTCACACAATAGGCGATCAATACCATCCACACGACATCCAGCATGCTATTTTTCGTGGCAAGATACGGAACGGCGATGATGCCAGTGCCGATGCTGTTGCCGACGATCATGCTGATGGCTTCAAAGGTCGTGAGATGGGCTTCGGATTGGATGGGGTGGGACATGGGGAGGACCTCCTTGGTAAAAATACTGATTTTCTATAGTTATAAAAGTTTAGCGGTAAGTGCTTCCTGCAATACTTTGGAGCAATTGATTCCTCGCTTATCGGCAAGTTTGGACATCCATGCCGGAAGCGAGACATTTTTGCGAACTGCCTTGGTGTCAGTCATGCTACGATATTTTATAGTGTCTGCCTGAATGATCGTAAGAATATCTGTCGGTAAATGAGGAATCTCTGACTGCGGTGTAGGCTCATTCGGAGTAATTTCCTCATCTTCCAGACCAACAAGACAAAGATTCAATGCATCTGTAATAAGGGCAATCGCCTCTGCCAAAGTCGATGCTGTAGTAATACACCCGTCCACATCCGGAACCTTTGCATAGAAAGTGCCATCTTTTTCAGTAATAACTGCGGTATATGTGTATTGCATGTCATTTGCCTCCTTCTATATTTGCTTCTTTGAAGATATAGCGCATATCATCTTCATTAAAATCATGACGTTTTACAGGAATTGTCTGCTTGGTATTCGGTTGAAAATACAAATCATGACTTGCTCCATGTCTTTTAAAAATAAAACCGTTCTTTTCCAATTCTTTAATTGTTTTCTTTCGTGGATGCATTCTTTTCTCCTTTTATATTATACACAATCTTACACAAAATCAATAGCGAAATACACAAATTTACACAAAGCCATGCGACATAACATTAAAAATTCAAATTGTTACGTAGGAAATATAAATAGATTTTCTTAAAACTGACTTTAAAAGATATTGTAATTATCAACATGTTGTACAATATCAGACATAAAATAGAATAGTATAAGAAATTATTACAATCTGTTTTGATTTCAATATAAAGTATTTCTTGTCTGTAAATAAAAAAATCCAAAGAACTAATTATGCTTTCATGTTCTCTTCTTGCATCCAAAGTGGCATATAGTTTCCATCTTTTTGCTTATAAAAATTTTTACTCAAATATCTGTTTTCCATCTCGTATTCTTCCGGTGTCATTCCGTTTCTCCAAAATAGGGCTTCCATATGCGTTTCCGTTGCCCAATCACTTTGCCTAACCGTCTTACTCAATTAGATATCCTCCTTCTATGTAATCACATAGTACATGATATACGATTGTCTTTTCTATTTCAATGGTCGCTCCCGCAAGGGGAGCGACCATGTTGAAAAAACAGATTATCCCCATCGTCCGTGCATTTCAATCCGCGCTCCCGCGAGGGGAGCGACAACAGATTGGAGGCAGTCCGGATGAAGACAGAAATATTTCAATCCACGCTCCCACGAGGGGAGCGACCCTATACCGGAGGCTATGGTGGTAGTGTTACCGATTTCAATCCACGCTCCCACGAGGGGAGCGACAGCCTCATCCATACAGTACTTAGATCTTGGAAGCATTTCAATCCACGCTCCCACGAGGGGAGCGACGCGTAAGCAAGTTAGACCTCTATTGGAACCCCGCGATTTCAATCCACGCTCCCACGAGGGGAGCGACCGCAGTTGGACAGATGCGTTGATGTGAATTTGATATTTCAATCCACGCTCCCACGAGGGGAGCGACTTGATCCATTCACTGGCGCTCATGCCCTTACTGATTTCAATCCACGCTCCCACGAGGGGAGCGACCACCGGCTCCGGAAACCTCTTCGGTGATAGCATCATTTCAATCCACGCTCCCACGAGGGGAGCGACGCCGATGCTGCAACTAAGGTACAGCCGGAAACCGATTTCAATCCACGCTCCCACGAGGGGAGCGACGGAAAGCTCTTCGCAGCACACGCTGTATTGACATATTTCAATCCACGCTCCCACGAGGGGAGCGACAATTGGCTTGCACGCCATTTACGCTACCCCGGTAATTTCAATCCACGCTCCCACGAGGGGAGCGACGTACAACGGGGCAAAATATTTTATTCATTGCGCAGATTTCAATCCACGCTCCCACGAGGGGAGCGACCGCAGTACCGGACGATTATCCACAGTATTGTGTATTTCAATCCACGCTCCCACGAGGGGAGCGATGGTAATATGCTTCTGCAACTTCTGAGTACCGTAATTTCAATCCACGCTCCCACGAGGGGAGCGACTTCTGCTGTCTTGCTGTTACCCGTAGCAACATCTAATTTCAATCCACGCTCCCACGAGGGGAGCGACCAGACAAGTACGCAATCGATATTAACGATTTTGTATTTCAATCCACGCTCCCACGAGGGGAGCGACTTGGCAGACTAACGAGATGCAGAAAAGTCACAAGATTTCAATCCACGCTCCCACGAGGGGAGCGACATACGCCCAAAGCGCGACAGAAAATGTGGATGTATATTTCAATCCACGCTCCCACGAGGGGAGCGACCTAAGGCAATCGGCGTCGACGTGTCAAAAATCATTTCAATCCACGCTCCCACGAGGGGAGCGACAAGCCGCCGATTCCATCCAAGCAAGAAAAGGAATTATTTCAATCCACGCTCCCACGAGGGGAGCGACGGATAACGGGCGCGTGCTGGAAGCAGAGTACTTGAATTTCAATCCACGCTCCCACGAGGGGAGCGACCTTAAAGATCGGTGGCGGTGCAGCTCCCATTGAGAATTTCAATCCACGCTCCCACGAGGGGAGCGACTGGAGGAAAAGATATTATCGGAGGAGCTTCAGAAATTTCAATCCACGCTCCCACGAGGGGAGCGACGGATGAATGCCGGGCATGGAAAGAGAAGCATAATGCATTTCAATCCACGCTCCCACGAGGGGAGCGACCAAACTGCTTTGATCATTGCCAGGGAGAGATGGATATTTCAATCCACGCTCCCACGAGGGGAGCGACGCTTACAGATTTGGGTTATGAAGTGCAGTTTAAGATTTCAATCCACGCTCCCACGAGGGGAGCGACGGATGTGTAGCCATGTAGAGTAATTCACCGTTCTATTTCAATCCACGCTCCCACGAGGGGAGCGACTTTTAAGGACTGCTACAGGCTTTTGTGCTGGATATTTCAATCCACGCTCCCACGAGGGGAGCGACAGTATTTTCATTTCTGCTCAAAGATGCTGAAAAAGATTTCAATCCACGCTCCCACGAGGGGAGCGACGACTTTCCCTGGAACATTCCGTTCCACATATAACTATTTCAATCCACGCTCCCACGAGGGGAGCGACAGAAAGTGAGGTAGTTTGATGTCGCATTCTGTTATTTCAATCCACGCTCCCACGAGGGGAGCGACATGATCGCTCCCTACGACTGGCAGCTTCTTCAGGTATTTCAATCCACGCTCCCACGAGGGGAGCGACCGTAGGTATCATAGACCGGAAAGAGATCCTCTATTTCAATCCACGCTCCCACGAGGGGAGCGACATGGTTCCAGTCAGTTCTCTGGTATGCCGGTGGTAATTTCAATCCACGCTCCCACGAGGGGAGCGACGCATGGGAGCGCTAACCAGTATAAAAGCAATCTCATATTTCAATCCACGCTCCCACGAGGGGAGCGACGTCTTGATACTAAAGCCATGAAGTGCAACAACAAAATTTCAATCCACGCTCCCACGAGGGGAGCGACAGCGGTAGAAAACCCGGTGGGAATTATAAGTGGGATTTCAATCCACGCTCCCACGAGGGGAGCGACTGATCTGTCACGCAACTCTTCCCCTATCACTGGGATTTCAATCCACGCTCCCACGAGGGGAGCGACGATTCTACTCTAATATCTGCTAAATAATTAGGCTATTTCAATCCACGCTCCCACGAGGGGAGCGACGGTAATGTGGTTGCTACTTGTTCAACACCAAAATATATTTCAATCCACGCTCCCACGAGGGGAGCGACTGTTGGTGATGCTATCTGCTTATATGAGTTGATAATTTCAATCCACGCTCCCACGAGGGGAGCGACGTAAGCTATATCAAATTAAATGTCAGCTAAAGTATATTTCAATCCACGCTCCCACGAGGGGAGCGACAGGCAAAAGATCATATAAAAAGGAGTTCCAACATATTTCAATCCACGCTCCCACGAGGGGAGCGACCAAATACAGTAAAACCACCAAAATAACATTCGAGATTTCAATCCACGCTCCCACGAGGGGAGCGACGGTAAAGATTATTTTATGGGTGTCTACGAGCACATTTCAATCCACGCTCCCACGAGGGGAGCGACGACTTTTCCATCTACAGTGATTCCAACACTCTTTTGATTTCAATCCACGCTCCCACGAGGGGAGCGACTTCCTATACCGGAGGCTATGGTGGTAGTGTTACCGATTTCAATCCACGCTCCCACGAGGGGAGCGACTGCTTGCGAAGCTCTTGCAGCAAAAACTGTTGTATTTCAATCCACGCTCCCACGAGGGGAGCGACGAATGGGGAAAATAGATACAAGCGGATTAAGCAATTTCAATCCACGCTCCCACGAGGGGAGCGACAATCGCACCACTTTTTATTATCTTCCAGTTTCTCTTATTTCAATCCACGCTCCCACGAGGGGAGCGACTCTGATCTAGTAATGAATATTTATAATAGAAATCATTTCAATCCACGCTCCCACGAGGGGAGCGACCTATTGCATCTGTAGACTGGTATCAGATTGGACAATTTCAATCCACGCTCCCACGAGGGGAGCGACGCCGGTGTTGCTGTCAGATATGGTATCCGATGGCTATTTCAATCCACGCTCCCACGAGGGGAGCGACGATGATCAAGCCCAGCGCACCAGCACCACCATGGATTTCAATCCACGCTCCCACGAGGGGAGCGACAGCCGCATTGAAACGGAAGTTGACCAAATTAAAAATTTCAATCCACGCTCCCACGAGGGGAGCGACGTCAATCAAGCCGCAAAGAAGCTGTATGACTATATTTCAATCCACGCTCCCACGAGGGGAGCGACTATTCACACACGGAGCGCACGCCTTCTACACAGAATTTCAATCCACGCTCCCACGAGGGGAGCGACAAGATGGCAGCAACCCTCGCGAACGTTCCGGAGATTTCAATCCACGCTCCCACGAGGGGAGCGACGATTGAACCGAAAACGATAAATGGGAGAAGAAAATGATTTCAATCCACGCTCCCACGAGGGGAGCGACCAGTAGTTGCAAGCCTGCCAGACCTTTATAATTATTTCAATCCACGCTCCCACGAGGGGAGCGACGTACCAGCAGCCACGCCACACAATCACACTTGATATTTCAATCCACGCTCCCACGAGGGGAGCGACGTTCATTCTGGGCTATATGCTGGGTATTCAGCAGATTTCAATCCACGCTCCCACGAGGGGAGCGACCAGCGTGGGCGCTGCTCTCATAACCATTCAGCCCGTATTTCAATCCACGCTCCCACGAGGGGAGCGACCTTTTACTGCTTCCACAACATAGTTATTCTGTGATATTTCAATCCACGCTCCCACGAGGGGAGCGACGCAGGCGCACAACTGCGACTGGAAGACCACTGATATTTCAATCCACGCTCCCACGAGGGGAGCGACATCTTTTTTGATATGATTATTATATCATTTTGCAATTTCAATCCACGCTCCCACGAGGGGAGCGACAAAATCGTGATCTTATTCGCAAATCAGTATGACATATTTCAATCCACGCTCCCACGAGGGGAGCGACTACGCCGGTGATCTCCGGGAATTTGTAGGACAAGATTTCAATCCACGCTCCCACGAGGGGAGCGACATGAAGCAGACAGTGGATTCCAACTTCTTCTGGGCATTTCAATCCACGCTCCCACGAGGGGAGCGACAACGATGCCGGATGGTTCCAAGATGACTGTAAAAATTTCAATCCACGCTCCCACGAGGGGAGCGACAGCAATTTTCGCCAAAAAGTTCTCTTTTCTCTCAGCAAAAATTGTCTAAAATATTTAATCTTAACAACAAATTATTTTAATTAAAAATATCTTTGTATGTTATTTCAATAAATCGCATAATTTATAAGGTGCGAATCCCCCAGGCATTTTATGTATGCTTGGCTTTCGCATCAGTTACAAAATCAGTGTCTGATCCGGGGCGATTCCTCTGTCTACCCCGATATGTTCAATCTTGGTCTGATATTTATTACCCAGATAGTAGAATCGAAGACTGTCCTTTTCTGTATCAATAATATCCTCAAGTGTTGCCTTCAATGCAATGCTCTGAGCATTATCCAAAATACATTCAAACACAGAATTCTGAACTCTTCTGCCATAATTAACGCATTGTTTTGCCACTTTGCGTAATCTCGCTTTTCCGGTCGCATTTTCTGTGTTGACATCGTATGTGATCAATACTAACATATCGCACCTCACTTCCACAGGAATGCAGGATAACCGTCCAGATCCCCACGTAGATACCGCGCCAACAGCATTGCCTGCACATAGGGTACCATGCCCCATTCCAACTTTTCCTGCAAATAGGGATGCGTTATGGTTTCTTTTTTACGATTCTGCCACTCCGTCAGTATTACCTTTCGTCCATCATCATCCAGAAGAACCGCGCCGTTTTCTTTTTGGGTAAAATTTTTAGCTGTGATCATCCGCTTATTTACCAACGACAGCACAAAGCGATCCGCCAGCACGGATCTTAGTTCCTCCATCATATCCAGTGCCAGCGATGCTCTACCCGGACGCTCTGTGTGCAGATATCCCACGCAGGGATCTAACCCTACGCACTCCAGTGCAGATGCTTCCATATTTGTCAGTAATGTATACACAAAAGACATCATTGCATTCATTTTATCGATGGGCGGTCTTTTATTCCTGCCTTGAAATGTAAAATCTTTTTTCTGCTGCAGAATCAATTCGTCAAACACGCTAAAATAAATACTGGCTGCCTCTCCTTCATATCCCCTGAGTTCGTCCCTGGATGTGCTATTCTGAATCAACATCAGAGAATTTTTCAGCATTTCAGATGCCTTTTTTACCCGCTCTGCATCAATCTGCATACTATGATCTCTGACTGCCCGCTCCAGAACCCACCTGGCATTATGTACTTTTCCAAGGATACAATTTTGAGCAATCTCCAATCCCACCTGTTCATCTTTGCTGCTGGCATACTGTTGTTCCCGCAGAATCACGTTACCCCGCACTTTCCCGGTGACCCGTGCCAGGAATTTTCCCTGGGGAGTCATGTAACACAGAGAAATATTTCGTTCTGCACAGGCACCCATAAGTGCCGGGCTGGTTCCCCGATATCCGAATGATACAATTCCCTCAAGATTATGCAGCGGAACTCTGCCCAATTCTTTCTTGTCATCATAAATTACAATATTTTCACCATCCAGAGCAAGATAACTGTTTTCGGAAGTAACATATAACGTATTCAATAATTTTTTCATACGTTTTCCTCCATAAGTACCTGATCCATATAGTTTTTCACAGAACCGGTTTTTGCAAGTCTTGGCATGCAAATCTCCTTTAAAGAGCAGGAAGTACAGTGCTTTCCCATCTTTACTTTCGGTGTATACCGCCGTTCATAATATTGATGCATTTCTTGAAACATCTCACGCACTTTGCTGCGAAGTTCTTCCGTGATCTCCACGATTTCCCTCCGTTTTGTCTCTCCGTAAAACAGTGCACCTTCCGGAATCTGTGTGGAAAACATTTCTTCCAGGCACATTGCCTGCGCCGCTAATTGTAATTTGTCTTCCTCTGTGATCTTCGGCTTTCCCTTCTTGTATTCGATCGGATATACCGAAAAATAGCCCCTGTGCCCATGCAGGCGGATTCCATCCCCACATCTATGGAATTCCACCACATCACACTCACCCGTGACGCCCATTTCTCTGGACGCCACGGGTAATGCTCTCGCTATGATTGTGTCTCTTCTTTTTTCGGTAAGATATGGATCATGTGCTTTCTTATGCATTAATTCACCGATTACCGTATGTTCATTTTCAGCCCACTGTTGCTCTATATGGATCAGCGCCCACTGTCTTTTACAGAATCTGAAGTGTTGGATCCCGGATATCATAAGATAATCATCTTCTGCATATTCCATTAATTCATCCTTCTTACTTCCACGGAATCAGGAATCTGTTCCTCGTGAACGGTAACCGTATAGTCCTGATATTTTCTGGGATATTCCACGCCCTCGTTTCTCTTTACTTCTACGGCATCGAACAATTTATAAGCCGGGCAGTCTCCCAGTTCTTTGCTATGCTTGAATACAATCAGTTCCCGCACTGCCATATTGCCTCTCGCTGCAGAGTGGTCTACCTCGAACATATTAAGAATTGCTTCCCATAACAGTTCCAGATCGTCTTCGGAAAATCCAGTTACTTTCCGTGCCAGATTTGCGGAAATATAGCCTTCTGCACGATACAGACCGTAAGGAACAATGGTCTTTCTTCCCATCTCTGTATTCTTGTTTTCCGCATCTTTCTCTGTGGTGATAGCAACTCTGGTGATGGTTACTTCCTGGCTGATGATCGGATCGATACTTCTGGCAAATCCAATCTGCACGGGTCCTCTCACCTGACCGCAGTTCAACGATGCTTTTACAAAAGTAGTCATTACGGCACCAAACGTACGGATATCATAGAAATTCCGGCACATATAATCCTTCAGTTTAAGATCTACACCGGGATCATTTTTCTTTAACTTTTTAAGTTCCTCTGTCACCTTTTTATCATCCGTTTCGGTGATTCCCATATCCGCACAGGCTTCTCTGTCACTGCGATTTAAGGGTACATCTTCTTTGATGTAAATCTTATATCCCTGAGTATCCTCTTTTACGGTCTCGACATAATTGCGGATCTTACGTTTCAGGCAGACATCCGTTACCAAGCCCAGTCCGCTCTCTGGATCGACTCTTGGCATATTGCCCGCATCAGGATCTCCATTGGGATTACCGTTCTCCACATCAAATAATACTACGAACTCATATCTGTTTTTAATAGCTTCACTCATTTATTTGTCCTCCCCTTTTTTATATTTTTCCTGCTGTTGATGATAGTAGCCAAGTGCAAACTGCCCCTGCTGTTCCAGGGATAAGCGTTTCGGGAAATCGTCAAATTTGCCCATAATTTTCCCAACTTCTTTTTCGTAATAGACTTTCGCTCCGCCTTTATCTCGTTCCAACTTTTTCATATGGCTGTTTTTCAGTTTGAGCAACACCGGGAAAATAACTGCCGGCGTAGCACATGCGGAATTAAAGTAGCGGTCATGAATTGTCGTAGTGATTGTCGGGTTTGCTTCTTTTTGTATGCTTTCCAATACGGAAAACAATCTTCCCAATACATAGGCTATATCATTGCGGTCTTCGTTCAATCCCATGAGATTTTCTCCTTTCATACAATTATAATTTTTGATCAAAACTGCTTTGATGATAGCAACACGTTTCCAGTTCACGTTACCGCACTCTGCCCGAATGCGGATCAGTGTGTAGGTATACAGACTTGCCGGATATCGTCCGCCCGACAGAATCGCCTGCAATACAAGGGCTGCCATGTTCGGAACCGGTGTCTTATCTTTTGATTTCTGATTCACGGTTTCATTCAGCATGTCACGAATCCCCAGATAATCCTGTTCTTCCCATGCCGGTTTTACAATCTTGAGCCGCTCATAATGGTCTGCTATATTCTGTATGATTTTCCCAAACGAATTTACATAGAAAAAACGGACCGACAATCGTGCTGCATTTGGTGCCAGCGCCAGTATGTAAAAATTCTGTTTCGGATCCATCTCCGCATCTTCTAAGTAAACCCTGGTGCCTTCTTTCAGGCTGTCGAAAATGTCCTTCAGTTTTTTCTGATTATCTTTCGTGGGTTTAAACATATTCAGAAAACACTTCTGATACTGCTCTTTACCGCTTTCTGCCCAGTACACGATCATGGAATCCCCCAGGGAAAAGGTGTAATCCCGCTGGGACAGCAGATAATTCAGTGCCGTGGTATATGCAAATTCCGCATATTTTCCCACCGGCGCATTATAACTCTGTTCCTTTCCATAAGACTCAAATGACGGTGCATTGAATGATACCAGCGCCGCTCCGCTGGACTGTGCCCCGGGTACTCCTTTGATTGCTTTATGGATTCGTGATATCTCGGCTTTTTTACCGGTAACCAGGCAAATGCCGTTATCTTCTCCACCATTCCGCGCCCGATAGTTTTCCCAACAGTCTCGAATCTCCGGATCTTCCTGTGCTTCCTGCCCTTCCACAGAGAAAATAAGATTGCCGCCTTCTGTCAATTCTTCCCAGTTTTCCCGAATCACAGGATGTTCTGATGCTTTCTGCGGATCCCATTTTTCAAAATAGGCTAAAATTGCCCGGGCTGTTTTTCCCTGTGCAGATTGCAGAATCTGTCCATGCTTTTCTTTCGTCGCCTGGAAGCAATCCACTACACGTGAGTTCGTTCCATCTGCGTCAATACCCAGCATATACTTGGAATTGTCGCACAGAAAATTAGCTGCCACACCGGAAGATCTGGTCACCATCTCCGGCACGACGAGATTTGTCGGTACCCAGACTACTTTCTTACCACGCATATCCTCTATTTTTCGGGAAGTAATACCTATGATATCCCCCTCCGAAGACAAATTGATTTCATAGGACACTTTCGCATGGCACCATCCCAACCTGGATACTTTCCCCTGTTCTGCCAGATTTTCATAGTATTTTACCAGTGCCTGTAGTATCATCGCAGCACCTCGCAATCTCTCAGATCCACCACGCCGTGACGCATTATTGCCCGGAAAAACATAGGTTTGATATCTTCCGGATCACTGTAATCCATGTCAAACAGCATGATGCCAAGATCTTTTTCTTCTACTACATCATAGGCTGTGTGAATCTCTTCTTCCTCGCAAAGAGCAAAATGTGCCGGGAATTCTCTACAGCCGAAGTATGGCATGCTATAGCATTCTCCTCTTCGTAATCGTCTCATGATAATGTCCTTGAATTTTCCGGGATTATCAGAATCCTTTGCTTTTGGCGTGATTTCGAAATGTGCCTCAATAACATACGAAACATTGCATAGCAAAACAGACGCACGCTGTACAATCTCCTCCTTGGTGCATATATACAATGACTTACCGACTCCATTATACGCATCTAACATTTTATTTTTTGAAATTTTACTGATTACTTCATTTCGTCGTACACTTGTAAATTGAATAGGGTTTTTGACATAGATTTTGTCGATGATCCACCGCATTCCCGGATGCCAGTAGATGGCTTCCAAAATACCGCGTGCCGCTGAGGGCGTGATGATGTCATAGCTGTAGCGTTCTGTCTTAAGTTCGGGTCTTGTAAATAGTGCATAGTCTCCCCATACATTTACTTTTACTCCGACTCCCATTTATTCCACCTTCTTTCCACAATGAAAGTGCTGTTCCCGTTTACCGTTCCCTTGTAGTACTACTTTCTGTCCGACAATAATCCCCCCTTATAAAATACTGTCTTTTTGTAGATATGTTATGACAATATTTTAGATTATCTATATTTATCTGACAAATTTAATATACTATGATTTTCTTTATAAAGCAATAGCGGTACACTTTTCCATCGTGTACCGCTACTTCCATTTCCTGCAATATTAAAACATCATCATTCCACCCAATTCCACTTCCAGTTTCAATCCGGTGTCTTCCCGGTATTGTTCCTCCTGCGTCAGCACATAAAAATCCTGCGCACCCAGATCTACCGCTTCTACCATCCCCGCATCACGCATTTCTTCAAACAACATATTCCGTTTCTCATATTCCCCTTTTTTCCGAACACTTACACAATACTGCCCTGCTTTTCGCATACGGCTCTTCGTCAGTCCCTGCTGTAGAATCTCCTGCAAAAGTGCCTCCGCTTCCGGTTCTCTGTTGATATATACCGTAACTGTATTTTCCTCAATCAGATTAAATTCTCCGGCTACTGTTGCAAATTGATAATTTCCGTCCTTGAACTTGTCCAATATTTTCTTTATATCCAGGCTTTCGCCCTTGATGCGATATAGTCTCCGAAAATATTCTGTGATATTATCCAGTGCAGTAATATCTCTGCCCTCCGCCAGCAGATTTTTCGTCGTGTCGATCTGCTGCCGCTGTCGGGATACCCTTTCCTTGTCTTCCCACTGGAAGATGCGGACAATGCTCTCTTCCTTTCCTCTTTTATCATTTCGATTACAACGTCCTGCTGCCTGAATAATGGAATCCACACCGGCTAGTTCCCGATATACCGAAGTAAAATCCAGATCCACCCCGGCTTCCACGAGACTGGTCGAAATGACGATACATTTTTTTCCTTTTTTGTCATCCAAACGTTCTCTAATCTCCGCAAGCACCCGTTTCCTATGCACCGGATACATAGTGGTAGACAAATGATAAACGCCCTCTCCCTGCAGTTGTTCGTAAAGCCGCTGCGCCCTTTTCCTCGTATTCACGATACACAGTGCATGCCACTCCTGCTGCAATTTTTCCGCCATTTCCTCTTCTGTGACAGTATCAATATTCTGATAGGTTACCCTTTCAAAAAATCGAAATTGTTCCTCTCTCCGTGGGCATAATTCCCGGGCAACATACTTTTCAGGCAGAAACTGCTGTAATGCCGGCTGTGTCGCCGTACACAGTACGATACTCGTGCCATATTGTTGCAACAGTTCCTCTATCATTGCCATGCACGGTTTCAAATAATTCGCAGGAAGCATCTGCGCTTCATCGAATATGATGACACTGTTTACTATATTATGTAATTTCCTGCATTTGGAGGACTTATTGGCATACAGGGATTCAAAAAACTGGACATTTGTGGTAACCACCACCGGTTTATCCCAGTTTTCCGCTGCCAACTGCATGGGTTTGAACTCCTCCGAGCTCTCATAGTCTACATTGCTGTGATTTTCCAACACATTTTCACTACCCAGGATTTCCCTGAACACCTGCGCATTCTGCTCGATAATACTGGTATAGGGAATCACATAAATCACACGGTCCATATGGTTCTCCACCGCATGCTGCAACGCAAAGGCCAGAGAAGCCACAGTTTTGCCACCACCGGTGGGTACCGTAAGCTGAAACAATCCTTTGGAGGACTTTCCCATTTCCAGACAGTTCCGGAGAATTTCAGATCGTCTTCCATCAATCGTAGTATCATTCCGATTTATAAGCCATTTTGCTGTGTAATTTTGCAATTTCTCCAAAAGAACATCCATGCTCTCTCCGGAATCCCTTTGAACCGTTCCGTTGTTCATAAACTGTTCTGTATCCAGAAAATCGGCATCCACCAGGCAGGAATACAGCATGCGGATAAATACACTCAGCGCAAAGTTTGGATCCTTTTCCGGATTCATGGCAATGGGTGGTGTGGTAATTTGAGGGATTTCTATTTCCTTTTCATACGCACTGTAATCGCACAACCTTTTCTTAAGTCTCCCCAGTAAAGAGGACGGTAATCCCTCTCGTCCCAGATCCGGCAACCCTGCATGATGCCCTGCTATGCAGTAAGTCAGAAGCCAATAGCAGCCATCTAAATTTTCGCAGACCTTCGCCCCGGCAGTGGAATGATCCACCCGGATATCCAGATTTTCTTTGATCTTCTTTTGAAATTCCGCGGAATATTTTCCAATGTCATGTAACATTCCACAACAATATCCCCAGTCCGCTTTCCTGAATTTTGCAGCAAATTTTTCTGCAAGCTCTGCGGTTCCCTGTAAATGTTCTTTTACTGATTGCTCTCTGTCCCCATCAATGTGTGCAAGGTATTCCATGTTCTTCCCCTCTTTCCTACAATCTATTCCTTCCGCTCCGGCAGCATCCCCTTGATCTTCACGCCACTCAGATCCACATCCAGCACGATCTTCACCATCCAGAAGAACAGTAACAGCACCAGCATCGGGATCACGCAGGAAGTAATGATCATCACGGCAACCGCCTCGATAAAGTGATTCAGGGAATTCTCCACCTTCTGTACCAGATCTTCGGTAGAAATCGTCACATTTTCCACAACATTTGCCACTGAATCTTTAGCGCCGGAAATGGCATCTTTTGCCCAGTCGAAAATGTTTGAGACAGATCCGGAGTTATTGTTTTCCTTCTCCTGCACGTTACCTGTAACAGTTCCAGGAACTTCTGTTGTTCCGATTCCGGTTGTTTCCGTCGCATTAGTGTCATCCACCACGCCACTGTTTTCCAGTATATTCTGTGTGTTCCTGGCATCCTCAATGGTAGCTTCGATCTGGGCCTGATAGGTGTCTCCGATGAGGTCGGATATCTTCACACTGGCAGGCACCACGAGGGAGATCGCCAAGCCAAACACCGCCAACTTTGCTGCCAGTTTTCGTACCGTGGCATTTGCAAAGATCAGATTGAATATCCACAAGCCACAGGCAATCGGAATCAGGTAGGTAAATGCCACATAGCCGGTAATCGTCACGAGATATTTTTCCAGATAGATAGCGCAGAGGACCACCAGCAGATATCCGCTGACATCTGCCATTTTCTCCGCGATGGGCGTTGCCGTGTCTCCCGGAAGCAATGTGATCAGCGCCGAAGTCACCGTGGATGCCGCCGTCAGCTCCATGACCGTCTGTTTTTTCTCATCCAGAGAGGCTATGGTTTTCTGGTGATTTTCCGGGGCGGAGGCGTATTTTCCGATAACGGTTATGGATAGAATAGCGACCAACAGCAAAATCACTGCCGTAATGCATTTTTGTTTGTTAAAGTTCATGTGATTACCTTCTTTCCTTCTCGATTTCGATATTATTTCCCACAAATACCCTGCCATTACATTTTTCAGGACGTAATATGAACTATACGCTACACTTTTCAGGACGTAATCCAATGTTATCTTACACTTTTCAGGACATAACTTCTATTTTAGGATGACGTTACTTCAAAAATCTCCGTAACATCTTCTCTTTCATCTCATCATACCTCTGGTACCGTATCGGCAGATCCGTCCATGTCTTTTTATCCACAATACTTCTATAATGGCTGAAAGTCTCGAATCCGGCGCGTCCATGGTAGCCGCCCATGCCGCTCTCGCCCACGCCGCCGAAGGGCATGGCGCTGGTGGCTAGGTGGATGATGGTGTCGTTGATGCAACCGCCGCCAAAATGGCAGTGATCCAAGATCCGTCTCTGGGCTTTTTTATCTTCACTGAAGAAATACAGTGCCAGCGGATGAGGATGTTCCTCCACACAGCGGATTGCCCAATCCACAAAGTCTCCCGTGGCTGCATGCGTCCCGGAAGCATCCCTGCAAAAATCATTTTGTGCAACACCTTTCTCTGCATCATGTGCATTATACGTCAGCACCGGCAGGATCGGTCCGAAGATTTCTTCTCCCATCACGGCATCTTCCCAGGTCACATCCGTCATCACTGTGGGAGCAATCCGCAAAGTCTTTTCGTCATACTGCCCGCCGCAGACGGTCTTTTCCGCATCCATCAGCCCCAGCAGTCTGTGAAAATGCTTTTCGTTGATGATTTTTCCATAATCCGGATTTTGCAGGGGATCCGCACCAAACTGTCTCGAGATCTCCGCCCGGATAGCTTCCACCAATCGGTCGCGGATCCTAACATCACACAACACATAATCTGGTGCCACACAGGTCTGCCCGCAGTTTAGATATTTTCCGAATACGATCCTCCTCGCCGCCAACGGAAGCTTCGCCGTAGCATCCACGATGCAGGGACTTTTCCCGCCCAGCTCCAGCGTCACCGGGGTCAAATATTCCGCAGCGCTTCTAAGCACCTCCCGTCCCACGGTCTTGCCTCCGGTGAAAAATATCATATCAAACCGCTGCTGCAATAATGCCTGATTCTCCGTTCTGCCGCCGGTGATCACAGCCACGTATTCTATCGGAAAACATTCTTCCAGAATATTTTTCAGCACAGCTGCCGTCGCCGGAGCATATGCACTGGGCTTCACCACCGCCGTATTTCCGGCAGCTATGGCATCGATCAGCGGATCCAGCGTCAGTAACACCGGGTAATTCCAGGGGCTCATGATCAGCACGGTGCCATAGGGTGACGGAGAGCGAAAGCTTATCGCTGCGAACTGTGACAGCGGTGTCGGCACTCTCTTTTCCTGCATCAGCCCCCGCAGATGTTTCTGCATCCAGGTCAGCTCCGAGAGCGTCAGTCCGATCTCGCACATATAGCTCTCCATCCGGCTTTTTCCCAGATCCTGTTGCAGTGCAGCATTCAGTTCCTCTTCATGGCGCTGCAGGGAGGCCTTTAATTTTCCCAGCTGTTCTGCCCGAAATTTCCGGGAAAGTGTGGCTCCCGTAGCAAAATATTCTCTTTGTCTGTTCAATATCGTCCGGATCTCCTGCTCTGTCATAGATGTCTCCTGCTTCTATTCTTTATACTGCCATAACTATTCACAAAACCACCTCTGAATAATTACATACTACCCAATTTTGAGTCTCGGTGCAACCGCTTCCCTGCTCATCCTATACACAAAAACGGCAGAGTTCTCACCCCACCGTCGTTTGTCTCTTCCTATCTTGATCTCATTTCTCCTATTTCCACGCAAAATTCACTATTCCGTACACATAAATGAACAACACCGCCGCCGGAACAAAATACTTGAACACCGGCTTCATCCAATGCTGCACTTTCAATCCTTTTCCCTCGTTGGCTTCCTCCAGGAATTTGTCCCAGCCCCAGCCGACCTTATAACAGCAAAATACTGCCAGCAGGATCGAACCTATGGGCATGATATTGTTGGACACCAGGAAATCCCAGAAGTCCAACCAGGTCGTTCCCGCCGCAAAGGGCTGAAAATGGATCACGCTGAAGCCCAACGCCGTTGTCAATGCCAACAGAAACGTTCCCACACCGCAGACGATACATCCTACCGGTCTCGACCATCCGGTCAGTTCCCGGACCATGGCCAGAATATTTTCACACACGCCTAGCACTGTGGACATGGCTGCGAACACCATGAACAGGAAAAATAAGGTTCCCCACCATCTGCCGCCTGCCATGTTGTTAAATACTGTCGCCATAGTATCGAACAGAAGGCTGGGACCCGCCGTCACTTCCACATCATAAGTAAAGCATGCCGGAAATATAATGATACCGGCAATCACTGCCACCAGTGTATCCAGGATAATAATATGGATAGACTCACCCATGAGAGAACGGTCCTTGCCGACATAGCTTCCGAAGATCGCCATACCGCCCATTCCCACGGACAATGTGAAAAATGCCTGATTCATGGCGCCCACCACCACAGAACCGGTGATTTTGGAAAAATGAGGGATCAGATAGAAGCTCAATCCCTCTCCTGCTCCCGGAAGTGTAAAGCTGTGCACCGCCAGCACCAACATCAGCACGATCAAGGCTGACATCATATATTTGGTAATACGTTCCAGCCCACCCTGCAGATGGAAGCTTAAAATGACAAAAGCGATCAGTAAGGTGAACAACAGATATGTCACATTCACCGAGGGCGTCGTGATCATTTTTTCAAATCCGAAATCCTGATTCTGCCCTGTCAGAAATTTTACAAAATAATAGAGGATCCATCCGGACACCACCGCATAGAAAGCGATCAGCGCAATGTTTCCGATGAGACAGACGATGCCCCACAGATTCCATTTGCCCCTGCCGCCGGATAATTTCCGATACATATAAAGTGGACTCGTCTGCGCCGCACGCCCCACGGAGAATTCCATGATCATGGTGGGCAGGCCCAGCACGATCAGGCAGATCACGTAGATCAGCATGAAGCTTCCGCCACCGTTCTGCCCGCACATCCACGGGAATTTCCACACATTTCCGCAGCCGATGGCGCACCCCGCCGACAGCATGATAAATCCCAAACGACTCCCCAGTCTTTCTCTGTTTTCCATACCCATGATCCTTCCCAAAACTACTTATTCTAAACATGGGATACGACATATATTTTTGCTGTTTTCCCATATTTTCGCCATCTTTTCACATTGACAGCCCTATTTTCTCATTATATAATTTTCTTAAATATTTGAAAAACAAATTATTTACATTGCATTGATCGAAGAATTGAATTTACAATATAGAAAGAGTATCTACCCTATGGATGTCAAAAATCTGGAAACCTTTGTTATGGTGAACGAACTGAAGAGCTTTACACTGGCGGCCGGACGTCTGGGTTATACCCAGTCCACCGTATCCTTTCAGATCAAACAATTGGAAAAGGAGCTGTCCATCCCTCTGTTTGAACGGATCGGGCATACCGTAACCCTGACCAACGAAGGGGAGAAGCTGTTACCCCTGGCCCAGCAGATTCTGCGGCTTGCTGCGGAAGCCACCCACATCAGCGGTAATACCGCCCCGGAGGGTCTGGTGCGGATCGCCATTGCAGAGTCCCTGGCCAGCTGGGAATTTCACAGCCGTTTTAAGGATTTTCATGAAAAATATCCGGGCATCCGCCTGAAGATCATTGCTACCAGTACTGACGAAATGTTCCAGATGCTGGGGCAGAATCAAGTGGACATTGTATACACGCTGGACCGCCGTATTTTTAATCACAATTATGTGACCGCTTTCGAAGCTCCAGTGGATATTCATTTTGTCACCGGTGCCGGTCACCCCTTAGCCGGACAGACTCAGATCACCCTGGAACAGATTTTGGAATATCCGCTGATCCTGACGGAGAAAAACATGAGTTACCGGGCTGCTCTGGATGATCTGCTCTCCCAAAACGGTAAGGAGACAATGCCCATCATGGAGGTGGGCGATACCCAGCTGATCCGCAATCTTCTGTGTCAGGGTCTCGGTATCTCCTATCTGCCGGAGTTCGTTGTAGCGGACGATCTGGCAAAAGGAAATCTCGTCAGCCTCCCCATGACGGAGATTCAGCCGGATATCTGGCGGCAGCTTTTATATCATAGGAACAAATGGATCTCACCGGAACTGAAATGTGTAATAAAATACCTGCAGGAGGAATAATCCCCTGCAGGTTTTCTATTATATATGGATGCCGGGGGCAAAAGCCCCACCTTTAATTCCTACGAATTGTTTCGTGCTGCGCACTCCCACACTTCTATCCAATATTCGCTTATCGAGGAATTTTCATCCCAGAAGCATTCCGATTCCATGTACCAAAAAGGCTGCCACCCATGCCACAAGACACTGCCAGAGTACCACGGCAATGGCCCATTTTCCACCCAGTTCTCTGCGGACAGAAGCGATGGCTGCCACGCAGGGCGTATACAGCAGACTGAATACCAGTAATGTAGCGGCTGCCAGCGGGGTAAGTACCGTGGCAATGCTGTCGCCGAACAATACTTCCAGGGTTGCTACCACACTTTCTTTTGCCATAAATCCGCTGATCAGAGACGTACAGATCCGCCAGTCTCCCAATCCCAGCGGCCGGAACACCGGAACCAACAGACCTGATAGCATTGCCAGCATACTGTTGGCTGAATTCTCTACCAGATTCAGTTTCAGATCAAAACTCTGTAAAAACCATACTACAATCGTTGCAATGAAGATCACAGTAAATGCCTTCTGTAAAAAATCTTTCGCCTTTTCCCACAACAACTGTCCTACATTTTTCGCTCCGGGCAGACGATAATTAGGCAGTTCCATTACAAAAGGCACCGGTTCTCCCTGGAACAACGTGCCCCGATATAAAAATGCTACCAGAATTCCCATAAGGATACCAAACAGATACAATGCCGACATGATCAGTCCACCCTTTCCCGGGAAAAATACGCTCACGAAGAACGAATAAATCGGTAATTTTGCAGAACAGCTCATAAACGGAGTGAGCAAAATCGTCATTTTACGATCTCTCTCACTGGTCAGCGTCCGCGTCGCCATGACTGCCGGAACCGTACAGCCGAAACCAATCAGCATGGGTACGATGCTTCGTCCGGACAGACCGATCTTTCGAAGCAACTTATCCATCACGAATGCCACACGGGCGATATAACCGCTGTCTTCCATAAGTGAAAGGAAGAAAAACAAGGTCACCACAATAGGCAGGAAACTCAATACGCTGCCCACCCCGGTAAAAATACCGTCGATCACAAGACTTTGTACTGCACTGTTGACATGGGCCGCTGTCATGGCTGCATCCGCAAGTTCTGTCAGTCTGCCGATTCCCAGTTCCAAAAGCCCTTGCAGCCAGGCTCCGATCACATTAAATGTCAAATAAAACACCAATATCATGATCACAATAAAACAAGGGATTGCCGTATATTTTCCGGTAAGGATCCGATCGATCTTCTCACTGCGGATCCGTTCTTTGCTTTCCTTCGGCTTTACTACCGTCTGTTCACATAATCTCTCGATAAAATCAAACCGCATGTCCGCGATAGCCGCACTCCGGTCCACACCACGCTCTGTCTCCATCTGGCAGACGATATGTTCCAGCATTTCTTTTTCATTTTCATCCAGCTGCAGCTTCTCCAGGATCAGATGATCTCCTTCAATGGCTTTGTTGGCTGCGAAACGCAGGGGCAGCTTTGCAGTCTCCGCATGATCCTCGATCAGATGCCCCACCGCATGGATGCAGCGGTGTACGGAACCATCATGATCGTTTTTATCGCAGAAATCCTGCCGCAGCGGCCGTTCCTGATATTTTGCCACATGGACTGCATGACGGATCAGTTCATCCACGCCTTCGTTTTTCGCAGCGGAAATGGGGATTACGGGTACTCCCAGGAATGCCTCCATGGCATTCACATCGATGGAACCGTGATTGCCGGTGACTTCATCCATCATGTTCAGGGCTACGACCATGGGAATGTTCATTTCCAACAACTGCATGGTCAGATACAGATTACGCTCGATATTCGTCGCATCCACGATATTAATGATAGCTCTGGGTTTCTCATACAGGATAAAATTACGGGATACGATCTCTTCACTGCTGTAAGGGGACATGGAATAAATACCGGGCAGGTCTGTCACCAAAGTATCCGGATACCCTTTGATGGAACCGTCCTTACGGTCTACGGTAACTCCGGGGAAATTTCCCACATGCTGATTCGAACCGGTGAGCTGATTGAACAGTGTAGTCTTGCCGCAGTTCTGATTTCCCGCCAGGGCGAACGTTAATGTCGTTCCCTCCGGCAAAGGATTCTCATCTTTTTTCGAATGGTATTTTCCATCCTCACCTAATCCCGGGTGCTCCGCATCCGTCACCCGGTCCAGCCCTTTATGTTCTCTTGTTCTCTTCGATATAGGTGCGATCTCGATCTGATCCGCTTCCGCCAAACGCAACGTTAGTTCATAGCCGTGCACCTGCAATTCCATGGGGTCACCCATCGGAGCCAGCTTTACCACCGTCACCTCCGCTCCCGGGATCATACCCATATCCAGGAAATGCTGTCTGAGTTCTCCGGAACCACCGACGGTTTCGATCACGGCGCTTTTACCGATTTCCAATTCTTTCAGTGTCATAACACTTCTGTATCCTTTCGTATCTCAACATTTTAATGTTCTGTATTGTAACAGAAGTATTATAGCGCATTTGGTATTGAAAATCAGTATCAATTTGCATTTTTTATTTCCATGATTTTTTTCAAAAATTTTTTCAAAAATGGAATAAAAATGTAGAAAAAATTGACGAAAGCAGTTACACTTAAAATAGCATCAATAAAAATAGGAAGGGAACTTATGAATATGAATATAAAAGAAAATAATAAATATCGTTATACGGATACCGCGGAACGCAATATCAGAATGAACCGGTTCTATATTATCGCTTCTTCGCTTTTGGCGATTGTGTTCCTGTTTTATCTGTGGTTAAAACTGGTAAATCACAACATTGCGCCCATAGTTACATACGCAAATACCATTCTGATCGCCGTTTTCTGTGTGGTAAATGCCGTGACGCACCTTCGAAATAAGGCGACACGACTATTAAAAGTCTTCGCTACCATCGAGATCGGCATTGAGTATCTGCTGGTCGGTCTGCAGACAGATGCAAGTTTCATTCACTATGCGCTGATCGCCATTTTCATATTACAGATTCCTTATTATGAGAAAAAATCTCTGAAGAAAACCGCTTTGGGATTATTCGTGCTCTACCTGATCGTCATGATCGTTCAGGCTGCGAAGGGAATCTACGGTCAGGATGTGAATGCCGTCTGCTCTACCCTGCTGGTATTCCTGATCGGAATTATTATTCTGGAGACCGGTAAGATCACAATACTTTTTAATAATGACGCCATCGGTTCTTCCCGGGAAGAACATAACCATGTAAAAGAAGTACTGGATAATGTTCTGGACGTATCCCAGACCGTACATCAGGAAACCACCAAAACCACAGATCTTATGAACCAGCTGGTACAGACGACGGAATCCGTTGCCAACAGTATGCAGGAGATCTCCTCCGCCACCAATATGACTGCCACCAGCATCGAAGAACAGAGCCAGATGACCGGTACGATTCAGAATGCTATCGAGCAGACCGGTCATATCTCCGAGCAGATGGTGCAGATCGCCGAAGATTCTAACGAAAGCATCCGTAAAAACATGGCTGCCATGGAAGACTTAAAACAACAGTCCGCTATGATCAAAGATACCAACCATTCCGTCACGGATGCCATGGAAAAGTTACAGGAAAAGACGAAAGAAGTGGAAGAGATCGCTGGAAGCATCATGGCAATCTCCGGTCAGACCAATCTTCTGGCATTGAACGCTTCCATTGAAAGTGCCCGTGCCGGGGAGGCCGGACGCGGTTTCGCCGTTGTTGCCCAGCAAATCCGGCAGTTGGCAGAACAGACCAAGAGCTTTACCGAAGAGATTACGAAGATCACCAATGAGCTGAATGCCAATGCCAACATGGTAGTCAACACGATCAGCGGCTCCATTGAAGCTACCGAACAGCAGGGCGAAAAGATCCTGGCTGCTTCCGAGACTTTCGAACAGCTGAACAAAAATATGGAAGCACTGGCTTCCCAGGTGGAAGAAGTAAATCACCACATTCTGGGCTTGTCAGAATCCAATAATAAGATTATGGAAAACATCTCCCAGCTGTCCGCTGTAACTGAAGAAGTTACCGCCAATGCCGAGCAGGTGCACACCATGAGCCAGAACAATCTGGATTATGCAGAACAAGTAAAAACGGCAGTAGAACATATCCGCTCTACCACCGATGAGATGGGGACGCAGGAGGGTTAAACCTCCTGCGTTCTTTGATCTTACTATTTCAATTTCAAACCGTCTTTAAAAGCATTTCCTACTTTATCTCCCATTGCAAGATAAGTATTATTCACAGGATCATAGCTGATTGGCTTCAATTTCTTCGGATCGATCTTGCCATCCGTCAGGATGCTTTCGTCCGCATTGACGTTGACGATATCGCCCACCAGAATGCCGTCTTCAAAACTTTTCACCTTACATTCCAGCGCCATGGGAAGTTCATCGATCAACGGTGCATTGACAAAATCACTCTTGGCTGCATGGAAACCGGACTTTGAGAATTTATCAGGTACTTTCTTCGCAGATTCCACGCCCACATAGTCGCAGGCTACCACGGTATCTTCGGTTCCGATACTTACGGTAAATGCTCCGGTCTTTGCCAGATTCTCCGTGGTCTTATGCTCTGACATACTGATGGAGATCTCATTCATGTCCGTAATGATTCCCCATGCTGCGTTCATGGCATCGGGTACTCCATTTTCGTCATACGTTGCAATGATCAGCACCGGCATGGGATACATTACCGGCTTTGCTCCAAAATTTACTCTGCTCATATTCGTCCTCCTTGTACTAAATTAATTTTTCCTTCCATTCTGCTTCCCGGAATCCGGTCAACACCAGATCCCCGTCCACGACAAACGGCCGCTTTACCAGCATTCCGTCCGTGGCCAGCAGCCGAAGTTGTTCCTCTTCCGTCATGTTCGGAAGCTTGTCCTTCAACTGCATGTTCTTATATAACAACCCACTGGTATTGAAGAATTTCTTTAACGGCAGCCCACTTCTGCTCTGCCATTCTTTTAATTCTTCGTAGGTGGGGTTGTCCTCTACAATGTGACGATCTGTATAGGTGATATTATGTTCCTCCAGCCACTTTTTTGCCTTTTGACAGGTGGAACATTTGAGGTATTCTATAAATAGCATGGGGACCTCCTAAATGTAGCAAAATTTATTTTTTAACTAAAATCATTATAATTCACTTGATTATCTTAATTCAAGGTATAACTTTAACAGGAATTTCTTTATATACTTCAATATAAAAAGTCCCCCGCCTCACGGCGAAGGACTACACTTTCGACCCAACCATTTATATCCCGCATATCGGTCAGCGGTAAACTTTCATTACACCTACATTCTGTCAAGCACGCAGGCGAAAATCAATAGTATTTTTCATCTGCAAATACTTCTCTATCAATTTCGGCTGTATCAACGGATACGTCCACTCCTCCGGCAGTTCGCCCAAGAGTACTATCTTCTCCATCTCGCTATGCAGTTCTGTCGCAAATTCTGTTATCTCCGCATAGCAAAGCAGCCCAAAGGATTCTTCTCCCGTATCATTTACTCTGGTCTTCCCGGTTACAGAGTATACACACAGGGGCTTCATATCGAACCTGATTGCACCGGTTTCTTCCTGCAATTCTCTTTTCGCCGTTTCAAGAATGCTTTCACCGGCTTCTCTATGTCCACCCGGAACTTCATAGGTGTCTCTTTCTTTATGCTTGCAAAATACCCATTTGCCATTGCTCTGTGAGACGATCACCGCAAACTTCAACAAGGAATCATCCACTGAGTCATAAAATTTTACTTCCAGCATTTTCTTTCCTTGCCCTCTCAATTAAATCTGCCTTGAAACAAAATGTACCGTTTCTTTTCTCTGCTCAAGTATGTAAGGTATCAGTTCCAATGGATATACCTTCGTGTCCTTCCTTAGTTCCTCCAGCGGAATCCAGCAGAAATCCAGATTGATTCTCTCATGATCCAATTCATCATATCCATGAAACACCCCATCCATAGGAATACTATCGTCCAGTAAATGAACATTATAATATAAGCAGATCTGGTGGCAGGGTCTCTTTCCCCATGGAAAATACAAAATCATCGTTTTTAAATAGAATGTCCATGTGATCTCCCTTCACGTCAGATATACTCATCCTGTTTTACCTAAACTTTAAAATCAAAACTGTTATTCCCACGGAAATCATCATAAGCCCAAGCAAAATGACCAGCGCAATAACCTTTGCATTTTTCTCCATAAATCGGATAGGTGTCCCATACTTTTCATCAATGTTTGCATCTCTTCGCTCATTCCTGATATTCTGCTCCCACTCCAGATCCTTCAGTTTCATATATTCGTCATAATGGCGTTTTTCCAGACGGTCTTCCTCTTCGCGTACCAATAATTCCAGGTTTTCTTTATAAGAAGCCCCACAATTACTACACCCCTTTTCGTCTGTGCTTTTTCCCCTTATCTTATTATCACAGTATTCACAGGTAAATTCATAATCACTTGCAGGTTTATAAACCGGAGGCTCGCCGATTTCAAAATTGTAGTATTTATGACGTATCAGCTTATATTTTTGAATTGCCTGCATTGTAGTACTTATATATTCCGTTTCCTGTGTAATGGCTTCTTCCTGGGATTTCATATACTCTAAATACCTTTGATGCATGGCCCGTTTCTTTAACTGATACTCCTTGTTCTTTCCAAAATTACCGCCACAGGTTGGACATTTTTCATCCGCAGAAGATACCTTGGATCCGCAAAACTCACAGGTAAATTCAAAATTCTCCTGAAAATGATCCTTTTTGTAGGAAATGTACTTAACCGTTTTCAGGTCCTTACGTGCTCTAATGCCGGAAAAGAAAAACAAGTATATAAGTAATAACAGGCCAAAGGTAATTGCTATATTAAAAAATACTGTTGAAAACAAACTGAAAAATTCCATAATAATGTGTCATTCCTCTTTCGTATTAAATATAATTCTTAACTAATCATATCATAGTGAATCCTATTTTTCATCTAAATCCTAAGAATGTACTGATTACAACTCTTGATACTTCATGCATGGGAAATATCTTAGAAAAATCCAGTTGCCATATCTCCATTTTCTGCTACAATTTGATCATAATAGTTGCGAAGCAACGTTAAGCACCGGATGCCGGGCAGAGTGAAACGAACGCAGAAACCGAACGCACTGAAACCACAGAAGTGATAACGGAAGATTCCACAGGAACTCCGGCACCGGTGGAAGTATCAGGAAGCACGGAAAATAGCACCATTTTGCCTCTCTCTTATGAGGATTTTAATGTTAATGGATTTGGATATAGCAATTACGTAGACTTATATGGAGCCGGAAACGGCTATGAAGATGTAGAACGTATTTCTATTATGACTACAAATTGTACGGCATATACTGAATACCCCGATCAAATGTCATCAGACACAGAAACTTCGCGTGGTATAAAATTAGGCGATTCCAGGGAACAGGTAATTGCTGCTTATGGAGAGCCCCGAAACGAGGTTGTATATAGATCTAAGGCCTATAATCATGATGGTCTGGAAAGCCAGTATAATTTGTGCTATTGCTATATTGATGAGCGCTACCCGGAAGTCTTTTTCAATTTATCCTTCAGTATGGATCAAAATGATAATGTGCTGACCGTCCATTTCCAACAAGCTTAATCCTACCCTTATCAGACATCTTTTTCAACAAACGATAAGCTTCTGTATTAGTTCCATAATCCATACTTGTCTCCATAGCTACAACATGCCCGCCAATAATAGCATAATCATCATTCTTCGGGCGCTGTAACAAGATTTTACCATTACACATCAATATACCGCCAACTCTGTATGAAAATACAAAATCATCATTTTTAATTAAAATATCCACTTAACCACCTACCAATCATTACCTTGAAATACTTATCATATTTATACATTACTCCGCACACAAATAGAGCCAAACTAGAGCCATTTGATAAAACAAATGCCGGAAGCCCGCATAAAGGCAGGCTCACATAAGGATACTTTTAAAAAGTGACCGATTGAGAGCAGCACAACGCCACAGAGATTTAAAACTCCGTGGCGTTGTGCTTTTTTATAGCTAACAGGAAATTGATTAGTAAAAATTTTGATTTTTGATTAAGGTTGCGGGCGTAACAGTTACTGCAAAGTGATTTATTCTACAATGGCGGCGTCCGTCAGTCTGGAATAGTGAGCAGTATATTTACGTAAAAACAGCAAAGCCGCCCGGTTTCGGACGGCTAATTGGCACAGGCTGTGTTTTATACTCCCAAAAGCAACATGCCGAGTGCGGCAGAAAAGAGTATCATTATAATCGGCGACGATGCAGTTTTTTTGATTCTTTTATATCCGAAATGTGTCAGCCACAGAATGGCAAAGACCAAAATGGATTTAGGATCCGGAGCAAGCGGACCGGGTGTCGATTCCGAAACGGCAATGAAATTTAAGAATTCGCTTTCCGTTAGCCAGCCGTTTGAAATGACTGTTTCTCTTACAAGGGAAACCATTCCGTATCCGCCGCCGAAGGTAAAGGCGCCGATTTTAAGAAAGGTGAGAAACAAAGTCCACTCTTTTCTCATTGCCGCACCGCCTGTCTTTTACGGATGATAAAAAGTATAACGATACCGAGAATAATCAGGCAGCCGGACAGCACCTGTGATACACGGATACCCGGAAGGAGATAAAGGCTGTCGGAGCGCAGCCCCTCCACAAAAAGCCGTATCGTTCCGTACCCGATCATATAAAACGGAAGAAGATAGCCTTTTCGCCTGAAATGCGGTCAGCATATCAGCATGGCGGTGAGTAAAGCTAAATTTAATGCGGATTCGTAGAAAAAGGTTGCCTGCCGCCATTGGCCGATTTCTTCTATGTAAACACCGTAAGGGAAAAAGCAGAGCGAAGGATTTGTAATTTGGTTTCCATATGCCTCTTGATTGACAAAATTCCCCCAACGCCCCATAGCTTGCCAAAGCACAAGGCTCGGCATCAGGGTATCGGCAGGTGACCAAAAGGAAATCCGTTTTACTTTACAGTAAATCAATGCGACTGCGACACCTCCGAGCACTCCGCCGTAAATGGCAAGACCCCATCGGTTAATTTCAAAAACAGAAAGCAGGTCGTTTTTGTAATTATCCCATTCGAAAATCACATAGTAGGCTCTTGCACAAATAATGCATACGGGGATCAGCCAAAGAGCAAGATTGTATATATGCTCCTTGTTGATGCCGGTTTTTCTGCATCGGTATATCGCCAAAGCAAAGCCAAGCACCATACCGCAGGTGATAATGATTCCGTACCAAACGATATTCAGCCCTTCAATTCCGAAAAGATTTTCTATTGCATATCGGTTCAATTCCTTGTTTCCTAGC